>Ga0257125_1002543_pt1 | contig 14624 bp, 8 predicted proteins | sample SI106_200metaG_FD_190183 | JGI IMG/M metagenome (GOLD analysis project Ga0257125, IMG submission 190183) | Marine microbial communities from Saanich Inlet, British Columbia, Canada - SI106_200 | ecosystem: Environmental > Aquatic > Marine > Inlet | place: Canada: British Columbia | collected...
TGCTGCTGCAATTGCATCGGCAACAGCAGCCGAGACTTGGTTTTTAGCCAACATCTGCTTTAATTTTTGACTTGCATTTTTCCTTTTTTCTTTTTCAGGGAAAATCCGTTTTAACAAACCCGCAGGTTTAATAAACGATAACATCATAATTTCCTCTTCAATTGTAGTGCCGCTAAAAACTGCTTTTTCAACATCAGTGAGTAAATTAAAAATCACTTGTTTTTGAAGTAAAACTGGTCTTTCCCATCGAAAAAATAAAAACCGTTTTTCTTGCATTCTTATTATTCTTTCGTCCACCAAATTTTGCCGGACTCCCTTCCGAATATATTTCAGCGAAAAATATAACTTGTCAATCCACCGCGAAATCTTTAATGGTTTCTGTGCTTTACCCATTTTTTCCAAAATAAACCGATGTAAACCAAGCTTCGAATTTTTATTCAGAATTATTATTCTTTTTTCTTCAAATTTGATATTTCCGTTTAAATAAAGTTCCAAAAACAGGGTTCCAAGCAAAACATAATCCATTGCTGTGTACGACGCTGAAATTATCCCCCCTTTTTGAGGATGGATACCCAGCAAATATAGTTTTTCGGATAAAGGAATTGAATCGTTCATTTTTTTTAGCGTTTGATTTTTTCTTTCTTTATACTTTTTAAAATCGATATTTAAATTTACGAAGATTTAGTACAACAGCCAATTCAAAACAAATTAAATTTATAATGAAGAAAGGATTTGCAAGCGATAATAATTCGGGGGTACACCCAAACATTTTAAAAGCCATGGAAACCGCCAACAAAGGACATGTTGTAGGTTATGGCGACGACCCTTATACACAAAAAGCTATTGATATTTTTAAGGAAAAATTTGGCTCCGAAACCGAAGTGTTTTTTGTTTTTAACGGAACCGGTGCGAATGTTTTAGGGCTTTCTACGGTAACGCATAGTTTTAACTCGATTATTTGTGCCGAGACTGCACACATCCAGGAAGACGAATGCGGTGCCCCTGAAAAATTTACAGGCTGCAAACTTTTGCCAGTTGAACCGATAAACGGAAAAGTCACCCCCGAAGCAGTTCAACACCACCTTTTTGGTTTCGATTTCGAACACCATTCACAACCACGGGTGATTTCTATTTCGCAGGTTACTGAAATGGGTACGGTTTACCAACCCGATGAAATAAAGGAACTGGCCGAACTGGCACACAAAAATAACATGCTCCTGCACATGGACGGGGCAAGAATTGCCAATGCTGCAATTGCTCTAAATCTGGATTTTAAAGCTTTTACAAAAGATTGCGGTGTTGACATTCTTTCGTTTGGCGGCACAAAAAACGGAATGATGATGGGTGAAGCAGTTCTGTTTTTTAATCCTGAATTGACAAATCTGGTAAAATATATCCGTAAACAAAGTATGCAGCTTTTTTCTAAAATGCGTTTTGTTGGTGCGCAGTTTATCGCTTATTTCGAGAACGACTTGTGGAAAGAAACTGCCAGACACGCCAACAAAATGGCAAAATTACTGGAGGCAGAAGTTTCTAAAATTGAAGAAATAAAACTTACACAAAAAGTCGGAGCTAACGGTGTTTTTGCGGTAGTTCCCCGAAATATTATTGAACCATTGCAGAAACAATTCTTCTTTTACGTTTGGGATGAAAAAAAATCGGAAGTTCGATGGATGACATCTTTTGATACTACGGAAAAGGAAATTAGAGAGTTTGTGGCGCTAATTAAAGAACTAATTAATTAAATGTTACTATAAAGTAAGTACTTTAAACGTCATCCTGAGAGTTCACCTAATTTTATTAGGCATAATGAGATAATGACAGAGATGCTGAAACAAGTTCAGCATGACGACTAAACAATTAGTGCAAAGTAAGTTAAGAACGTCACCCTGAAGCACGGAATATATGTATAATTCATAATAGAATGACATAATTTTGTTTGTAAATCAAAGTAAGGTATTTTGCCGAAATAAAGTTGGAGTATATTACCCGTGCCTGAAGCTGGCACTGAAAGTTGTCGTTTATAATTTGGAGAACCCAGCAAAATTTGAATTTTACTGGGTATCCCGCTTAGCAATGTACCAGACTAAAATACTTTCAGCCTTACTTGCAAAACTATTAGTCATGTCAAAGTTAAAAGAAATTAAGAAAAATGCGGCAGGGATTGATTTAGGTTCTGCTGAGTTTTATGTATCTGTAGATGGAGTAACTGTTCGGTCTTTTGAAACATTTACCAGTTCAATAATCGAGCTGATAAAGTATTTGAAAGAACACTTTATAAAAACAGTTGCTATGGAGTCAACAGGTGTTCTATGGATTCCTTTGTATGATATGTTGGAGAAAGAAGGATTTGAGGTTTTCCTGGTCAATGCTGCACACGCAAAAAACATTCCTGCTCAGAAATCCGACCCGGCAGATTGTCGATGGCTACAAAAGCTTCATAGCTATGGTCTTTTGCGAGCATCGTTTGTTCCACAGGATGCCATCCGTCGTTTGCGAACTTTTATGCGATTACGAGAAGACCATCTTGATATGGCATCATCTCATATACAACACATGCAGAGGGCAATGGAGTTAATGAACCTAAAGCTAAAGAATGTAATTAGCCAATTGCATGGTGCTTCAGGGCTACGAATAATCAATGCCATCTTAGCAGGAGAGAGAGACCCTGTTATACTAACCGAACTATGTGAAATAACGATATTAAAGCACAAAAAAAATAAAGTTCAAGAATCATTAAAAGGGAACTATAAAGAAGAATATATTTTTTTGTTGAAACAAGCCTATCAGGCTTGGCAGTTTTATCAAGAGCAGATAAAAGAATGTGATGCTCAAATAGAGAAACTTTTGGATGAAGCGACTTGTAAGATACTACTCTCTGATACAGGATCGCCCAAACCATCAAGGCATAATTGTCCTCAAATAAAAGGATTACATGATAAAATAGTAAAACTTAACCAAGGACGTAATGCGACACAAATATCAGGTATATCAGATACAACCATGTTGAAGCTTACCGCCGAGTTAGGTTTTGACTATAGTAAATGGCCCAGCGAAAAACACTTTGTAAGTTGGCTGGGGTTAAGCCCCAAAAAACATCAGTCGGGGAAGCTCAGAAAAAGAAAGAGAAACAATGCAAAAACAAAAGGTGGCCAAATATTTAAAGAATGTGCAATGAGCATAGCAAACAGCAAGCACCTTGCCTTAAAAGGATTTTATCACAGAATTAAAACCAAACATGGAGCTCGTGCTGCAAATAAAGCAACAGCACGAAAGCTTGCGGTGTTATATTACAGGTTTATGACCAAAGGAATGGAATATGTTGAAATAGGATTAATTGAATATGAAAAACGCTACAAAGAAATCATGATTAAAAACTTATGCCGAAAAGCAAGAGGGCTTGGATTACAGGTAGTTGCATGAATATGTCATTAGCAATTTATTTCAGGGTCTGTATTTCACAACATTGAGGTTCTGAAATAAATTCAGAATGACGTTCTTGACATCTATTTGGACAACATCAACGTTCTTTTTCGATTTAATTCAACCAACAAAAAAGCCTGGTTTCCCAGGCTCATTTTATAATTTGATTTTGTATTTTTAGTTCTAAACTTCTCCGTTTTCAATCAACCACTCTGCAATTTGAACCGCATTTAGTGCAGCACCTTTTTTAATCTGATCGCCAACACACCAAAAAGTAATGCTGTTCGGGTCGGTAATATCTTTTCTGATCCTGCCAACATAAACATCGTCTTTACCAGAAACAAAAAGTGGCATCGGATACTCATTTTTAGCAGGATTGTCAACTACTGTTAATCCTTTAAAATTTTCGAATGCTGATGTTACCTCCTCAACTGATAGTGGTTTTTCTGTTTCTGCCCAAATAGCTTCGGAATGTGCACGGGCAACCGGGATGCGTACACAAGTAGCACTTAATTCAGCATCGGTGTGCATAATTTTTTTTGTTTCCCAATTCATTTTCATCTCCTCTTTTGTATAATCATTATCGAGGAAAACATCGATGTGTGGGATTATATTCATTGCAAGTTGATACTGAAATTTATCAACAGTTACATTTTTACCATTGGCTACTTCCTGAACCTGAGTTTCCAACTCGGCAATTCCCTGCGCCCCTGCACCACTGGCTGCCTGGTAAGTTGCCACGCGAATCCGTTTAATATGCGACAAATCTTCAATAGGTTTTAAAGCCACAACCATTTGAATAGTTGAACAGTTTGGATTAGCAATAATATTTCTCGGACGGATTTTCGAATCTTCTGCATTAACTTCAGGAACAACCAGTGGCACATCGTCATCGTAACGAAATGCACTTGAATTGTCAATCATAATTGCACCATGTTTAGTAATGGTTGTTGCAAATTCTTTAGAAATTCCTGCACCCGCCGAAGTCAGTGCAATATCAATATCCTTAAAATCGTCGCCGTGTTTTAATTCTTTTACTACTAATTTCTTTCCTTTAAAATCGTAAACTTTCCCGGCACTTCTGGCCGATCCAAACAATACCAACTCATCCAATGGGAAATTCCGCTCTGCAAGCACTTTCAGGAATTCTTGTCCTACTGCTCCGCTTGCTCCAACAATTGCAACCTTCATTATGTAATTTTTTTAAATAATTTATAGTCTTAGCTATCATAAAGTGGGGCAAAGTTAGTATTTTGCTTCTAATTGTAAATGTGATGATTAGCAATCTTCTAAAATTATTAACATTCCAATTTATCTTTTTTGGAAACCTCGCAATTGCACAGGAAATCTGGAAAGAGAGTTTTTCCATTCCCGAAAAAGGAATTTGGGGTGATGAAGATGGTGTAACCATGCATCAGGATTTTTTAGGAATTACAACCTGGAGTTTAGAATATTCTCACCTTAATCTTACCAGCCCCGACGATTACGCAAAAACTGTTACTACCAGCGGCGGACGCTTCGAAGCCCGAGATATTAACGGCGAAATTGTCTGGCGTTCGCAGCAAATTGACATTTCCGGCTTTAGTCAAATCAATATTCAACTGAACGCAAATGAAACTGGTAGCGGGGCAAATTCCGAAACCAAATTTATAAAATCATTTTATTGCTTAAACGGCGGAAGTGAAATCCTATTCAACACAAAAGGAGAAAACATTGGGAATTGGGGATCGACTGTAGTAGAACAAAAAGGAATAACCGGACAAACCCTGCAGATAGTATGTTACATCGTCAATCATTATTCATCCGATAAAGTAATTCTTGATGAAATTTTAGTAACAGGCGAAAAAGATGATTCGGTTTCACCTTTTATTACTTCGGTAAATGTTTTAACAGCCGACACTCTGGAATTTTATTTCAACGAACCTGTTTTGGCTGAATCAATAATAAAAAGCAATTTTATTCTTCAATCGGCAACCACTGAAAATATTGAAATTCAAAATTTATTTAAATCGGCTGATCAAGAAAACAAGATAATTGCATTAATTCAGCCGCAACCTTTTCCTGAAATAACTTTAACAGTAACAAATATTGCTGATTTGGAAGGAAATATTACCGCTGAAAATTCATTTTCTTTTGAATATTTCCCACCTGTGAATTTGCACGATTTGGTGATTAATGAACTCATGCCCGATCCCAACCCAAAAGTGGGTTTGCCCGAATCGGAATATATCGAATTATTCAATACAAAACCGTTTCCAATAAATGTTGAAAATTGGTTGCTGCGAATAAATGGCATTGAAAAAAAGTTGCAAAAAAGTATAGTTTTGCCTGGTGGATTTTTGGTTTTATGTTCTACCGGCTCAATCGAAAATTTGCACCCTTTTGGAAATGTTTCAAACGTAGTTGGATTTCAGGGTTTGTTAAATAAAGGCGCTTTAGTTGAAATTTTAGATGTAAATAGGAATCTGATCGATTTGATTTTTTATTCTGATGATTGGTATTCTGACGATGGAAAAGACGGTGGAGGCTGGAGCCTCGAAAGGATCGATCCATTACGACACTGCAACCAACCCGAAAACTGGAGTGCAGGTTTTAATTCTTTAGGCGGAACTCCTGGTACACAAAATTCAGTTTTTGGCGAAAACCCTGATTTGGTTTTTCCGTTTATAAACTGGGTGGTTGCAATTTCAGAAAATAAAATTGAATTGTATTTTTCTGAAAATATGGATACTTCATTATTAATAATTCCCGAAAATTATTCTTTAAACGGAATTGGAGATCCTGAAAGAATTGAAATTATTTCGCCGGAATTGGTAATCCTGGATTATAAAAGTCCATTTCAAAAAAACAAGATTTATACTCTTGAATTAAATAATATGGCCGATGAATGTGGCAATCATCTTCTTCAAAATAATTTCGAAATACAATGGAATGTTGTTAAACCCGGAGATTTAATTATTAATGAAGTGTTGTTTAATCCTTTCCCCGATGGTGACGATTTTGTAGAAATTTATAACAATTCGGAAAAACTCATTTCATATAATCGCCTATTTCTGGCAACCCGCAACGACTCGTTTCAATTAAAACAAATTTACCAGTTTTCAGAATCAAAAAATTTATTCTTCCCAGAAAGTTACTTAGTTTTGACTAAGGATACAAATGGCGTTTTCCCAATATTTAATATAAAATGCCCTAAATGTTTTTTGCAAATGGAGCAGTTTCCAACTTTCCCAAACGATGAAGGTGAGATAGTTTTGTTAAATGAGGAAATGCAAGTAAGCGACGAATTCTTTTACTTCGAAAAAATGCACAATCCTTTGCTTGCTGATGTTGAGGGAATTTCGCTCGAACGCGTTTCGTTTTTTACAAACACAAATATTGGAAGTAACTGGCATTCTGCTTCGTGGCAATCGGGTTACGGAACTCCGGGTTACGAAAACTCACAAATACAAAATGAAAACATTATTGAGCCGCTTGTAACTTTTAGCCCCGAATCCTTCTCCCCAAATTCTGATGGTTACAACGATGAATACCAAATTAATTACCAATTGGAAAACCCCGGGTACATTGCAAACATTGTAATTTTTGATGCAACTGGAAGACTGGTTACAAAATTGGCGGAGAATGAAATTCTGGGAACAAACGGCATCATTGTATGGAACGGTGAAAATGAAACCGGACAGCGGCAAAACTTAGGAGTTTATGTTGTTGTTGTTGAAATCTTCAATATGCAGGGAAACATCCACCGATTTAAAGATGGTGTGGTTTTGACGGATATTTTAGAATAGTTTGTGTAATTTTAGAGCCGGTAAATCGACCAACATTGAAAATAAAATTCATTACTAAAATATGAAACGAAACTTCTTCTATTTTGCCTGGCGGGAACTTACTCGCTCGGCTTATCTGAATAAAAATATGGCAGCCAAAGGAGTGCTGATTTTTCTTGCCATTTATTTTTCGGCAGTTGCACTTTTTTTAGGATTTAATTTAAGTGAACATCTTGCAGAAGCCTATCCAGGGAAATCACAAATCTCGGCTTTTAACTCACTTATTTTTATTTATGTCGGCTTTGAATTAGTACTCAGGATTATGGCGCAAAACCTTCCAACATTTGGGTTTCAACCCTTTCTGATAATTCCTGTAAAACGGAAACGGATTGCTCGTTACATGCTCAACAAATCGTTGTTGCACTTTTTTAATATACTGCCACTTTTCTTAATCCTGCCTTTTACTTTTAAGTCGGCGGTAAACGAATTAGAAACACCGGTTTTATTCGCCTGGCTTGCCTCGCTGCTTTTAATGATTTTTGTGAACCATTTTCTTGCCATTTATATTAAGTGGCGCACTAATGAATCGAATTACATTTTTTACGGATTCCTGGCGCTTGCAGCCGGAATCTTTGCCATCGACTATTTTGGAATTTTCGACATCACCACAACATTTGGAAAACTTTTCGATTTTGTTGTACAATATCCGGCAGCAGTAATAATTTTTCCTCTTGCAATTATTGCGCTTTACTTTTTAAATCACAATTATCTATGGAGTCGTTTTTATTTAGATGAACTTTCGCAAAAGAAAAAACAAGGTACTACACACGATTTTTCGTGGTTGAACCAAATAGGGGAATATGGAAAAATGTTATCGTTGGAAGTAAAAATGATTGCACGTAACAAACGCCCGCGAACCACCGCGTTAATGTCTATACTTTTTATTTTCTACGGATTGTTAATTTACCAGGATTACGATTCAGAAACGCCTGAGTTTATTTTTGTACTTGGCGGCATGTTTATGACAGGAGTTTTCGGGATGATGTACGGTCAATTTTTCCCGGCGTGGCACAGTCGTTATTACCCGCTTTTAATGGCACAAAATGTAAAAATGAAACAAGTGTTGCAATCGGCATTTTTTCTAATGGCAGCAACAAACATTGTTTTTTATTTGCTTTCACTCGGATACATGTTTATCTCTCCAAAAGTTTTATACATACACTTTGTAGTAATGCTTTACAATATTGGGGTAAATACTTTTGTAATTTTTGCACTCGGATTAAATAGCCGAAAATCCATCGATCTCGAACAACGTGCCATGTTTAATTATCAGGGAATGGGTGCTACTCAGTGGTTAATCACTTTCCCAATTCTTTTTGGTCCACTGGCAGTTTATGGTGTTATTACTTTGCTTTTTGGAAATATTACGGCATACATAATTTTAGGCGTGCTTGGATTAATAGGTATTATTTTGCATCCACGATTAATCGATTATTTCACAAAACAATATTTAAAGCGCAAGCACAAAATGATATCGGCTTACAAAGCAACGTAAGAAGAAAGTCGCAGTGTTCAGTCGCAGTTAAGAAAGTAAAAAGGTTGGAAGATTGAAGAAAGTTTTCAGGTTCATTCTCTGTTGGCAGAAAAGAATATTAGAATGATAATGAAAGATTAAATAATAAATCAACAATAATCAATAACAAATCAGAATATGATACAAGCAATTAATTTACAAAAAGCATATAGCGGAACAACCGTACTCGATTTACCTGAATTTAAAATTGAAAACGGTGAAGTTTTCGGATTAGTAGGAAACAACGGAGCTGGCAAAACAACATTTTTCTCGCTGGTTCTCGATTTAATTCGCGCAACCCGGGGCAAAATTTTGATTAACGAAATTGCAGTTGCCAAGTCCGAAGACTGGAAGGCACACACCGGAGCATACATCGACGAAAGTTTTACAATTGGATACCTCACTCCCGACGAATATTTTAGTTTTATTGGCGAATTACGCCAAATGAATGAAAACGATATTTCTACTTTCCTTGACAGTTTTAAAGAGTTTTTTAATGACGAAATTGTGGGCAAAAAGAAATTCATTCGCGACCTTTCTAAAGGAAATCAGAAAAAAGTGGGTGTTGTTGGTGCGTTGATGGGATACCCGGAGCTGGTTGTTTTAGACGAACCTTTTGCTAATCTCGATCCATCGTCACAATTTAAATTTCGAAAAATTATTAAAGAAATTGCTGCGGAACGTAACCAAACGTTTTTAATTTCGAGCCACGACCTCGACAATATTACCGATGTTTGCGAGCGAATTGTAATCCTCGAAAAAGGTAAAATAGTAAAAGACGTACAAAAAACAGAATCTACTTTGGCCGAATTAGAAGAGTTTTTTACAGGAGTAAAAGCTAAAACTTCGTTTCACGATGAATTGTAAAATTGAATAAATATAAACTCCAAAATAGGGTTTGCTTTTTTTGTGTTGACAACTAAACTAGTTTATGGTTGGTAACCCGTATCTTCCAGCAAATCCGGTTTCATTGAAGCTTCCACTGCCAATTCATCGCAACGTTCGTTTAACGGGTTGTTGGAGTGGCCTTTTACCCAAACAAATTTTACCAGGTGTTTCTTATAAATTTCAAGAAAACGTAACCAAAGATCGGGATTCTTTTTCCCCTTAAATCGTTTTTTCACCCAATTATAAACCCAGCCTTTTTCTACTGCATCGGCAACATATTTCGAGTCGGTATAAATGGTTACCTCGCTTCCCGGAATATTCAGAGTTTCGAGCGCAACAATTACTGCCAGTAATTCCATTCGGTTATTTGTAGTGTGTTTGTAACCTTCCGAGAGTTCTTTTCGATGTTGCCCTGAAAGTAAAACTATTCCGTAACCTCCCGGTCCGGGATTTCCGCGGGCTGCACCGTCGGTGTAAATTGTTATTTTGGGTCGGGCCATTTTTAGTATTTAGTACAAAGTAGTTAGTAAAATCCATTAAAAGCAAACTATAAACAAAAAACCCCGCCAAAAAATGACGGGGTGAATTATTTCAGAAAAATAAATTTACTTAACGATTTTCATTTCATCTAATAAATGGGTTGCACCTGCATATTTATCGATAACCCACAATACAAAACGAATATCAACATTAATACAACGTTGCAAGTCGGGTTCGAAAGCCAGGTCGCCACTCATGGCTTCCCAGTTGCCATCAAAAGCAATTCCTATCAATTCGCCTTTCCCATTAATAACCGGACTGCCCGAGTTTCCTCCGGTTATGTCGTTATTGGTAATAAAACAAGCGTGTAGCGATCCATCTTTATCGGCATATTGCCCGAAGTCGTTGGCCAGCAACAATTCTTTCATTCTTGCAGGAACATCAAACTCATTATCTCCCGGGATTTCTTTTTCAAGATAACCATCGGTAGTTGTAAAATAGTTATAAACAACTCCGTCACGTGGCTCATAATCGAGAACCTGTCCGTAAGTAAGACGCATTGTTGAATTGGCATCGGGGTAGAAATTTTTGTCTTTTTCCATTTCCATTAATCCGGCTACAAACAACCTTCTTCCTTCGTTCAGATTGTCATTTCCTTTAGCCGCTATTTCTCCAATTTCTCCATATTTGGCAAAAATGTCTCTTGCAGCCTGAAACGCCATATCTTTTTTCAACACTTTTAAAGTTGGATTTTTTAGAAATTCAGTTAGTTCGGCTTTGTTATCAAAGATTGATTTCGAAAACATTTTTTCGGCATATTTTGAGAAGTTCCCTTTGTATTTCTTCTGAATATCAGCAAATAAAGCCGGGTGGAATCTTGCATTATTATTTTCTGCAAAAAGTTGCATTAATGCACCTGCTACTTTTTGATCGGTTGCCGCATCATAATCTTTAAAAAATCTTTCCAAGCTGTTTTGCATGCCTGATGTTACCCGTTCTATCCTATCTTTATTTTCTTCAGGTTCTTTAAGTAAATCGAGCAAAGTCCTTGCACGGTAAGCAAACATAAAAATTTCGGGACCCCTGATCATTGATTCCGACATGTATTCCTGTGCCCTGTTTTCTTCAACATCAGAATAAAAATTAGAAATAAGTTCCAGTGCTTTCCCGTATTTTTCTTGTCGCGAATTGTCGCCATTTACCCAATTTGTAAAATTATTTTCAAGCGATTTTTTCTTGGCAATGACGTTTAGGTTATCCAATCCTTTATTTTGCCCAATGCTGTATTTATGGTAATTCGAACTACGTGCATATTTTGAAGCATATTGAATTCGTGCTTTCTGGCTTGAATTCATGTATTCATCTAATATCTGTAATTTTACACCGCGAACTTCAACCCGCACCGGGTTTGTAACTTTCATCGTGTAATCAATCCCATACGAAGTTTTATAACGGTTGGTACCTCCCGGATATCCCATTATCATTGCAAAATCGCCTTCTTCAACCCCTTTTAATGAAATTGGTAAAAAATGTTTTGGTTGATAAGGAATATTGTCTTCTGAATAAGTGGCTGGTTTCCCATCGGGGCCGGCATAAACACGGAAAATAGAAAAATCGTTAGTATGGCGCGGCCACATCCAGTTGTCGGTATCGCCACCAAATTTACCGAGAGCTTGTGCAGGTGCACCAACTAAACGGATATCTTTAAAAGTTTCAACAACAAAAAGGTAATATTTATTTGAATTGAAAAAACTGCGAACGTAAGTTTCGTAATGCGTTTCCCCTTTAGCTTCTTCTTCCAGCGAATCAGAAACAGCTGTTATTGATTTATTTCGTTCTTCCCAATTCATCTCATTGGTAACATCGGCAAGGACTTTTTCAGTAACGTCTTCAACACGCACCAAAAACGAAACTGTTTTCCTTGGGTTTGACAGTTCCTCTTCGCGCGACATTGCCCAAAAACCATCTTTTAAATAATCGTGTTCAACACTTGAATGACTTTGAATTTCGCCAAATCCACAATGGTGATTGGTAAGTAACAAACCGTCTTTCGAAATTAATTCGGCGGTGCATGAACCACGGTCGAGTGCAACTATTGCATCTTTCAAACTCGAATTGTTAATACTGTAAATATCTTCAGCTTCTAACTCGAAGCCCATTTTTTGCATCTCATTTATATTCAATTTATGAATAAGTGAAGGCAACCACATCCCTTCGTCGGCCACTGCAGAACCAAAAAGAAATACGGTGAATAGCAGTATCAAATTTAATCTTCTCATTTTTCTTTTAATTTTTATCTATTAGGATTTGCAAATATAATTTTTTAGATTTCAATGGATTGTGACATTTATCTTTTTTGTGCCGAATATTTCAAAAGAAGCTTGTACCACCAATATAATATTGATAATGAAATTAAAATCATGAGGATTCCACCCAAAATAACAGTTGTGTTTTTTACAATTATCATTTCTTTTATCATACTGATTATGGGAAGTATCCCAAAACTTATAGGAATCCATTCGAAATGAAACCGTATAAAAAAGAAATAAACTAACAATACAAAAGCCGCCAGAATTGACCCGGAGATGAGCCAGGTTGAATAATCTTCAAACGACATGCCCATCAGAGCCAAACCGGCCAAAAGGGCAAAAATAATCCCACTCCATTTTTGGGTAGTCCAGCTTTTTGTGAAATGATGAATACCAAGAAATAAAATCGCAGCAAAAGCAGGGTAAAAAATTATATTCATGGTTTTTGAAAAAGCAATTCCCAACCATGGAACAATTCCGTTTAAATAGGAAAAACTAAGCCACGAAGGTTCCATTTCAGGCATAATACTTTGTGCTGCCGATAAAGTTCCGGCAACAAGAATACCTAATCCTGCAGCTTGTAAAATATCCCATTTCCCCGATTTTGCAGTTACCGGCAACCAGCCCGGAGTAGCGGCTATAAAAACACCGTTGAACAAACTAAAAAAGATACCTGAAATGGAGATCCCAATTAACATTGTTGTTATAAAATTACCCATGGGAACCTGTGTATTGTACCCCGACAAAAGTGAATTCCAGTTGATCCACAAATCAAGGATATAAAACATCCCAAACAAAAGTGTTACAATGCTAAACACTTTTAAGTTGAATTTTTTTCGCGTCCATCGGAAGATCCCTATCAAAAGACCAAAAATAATTGTGCCAACAATTAAAATATTACCGATGGTTTTTATGATTGATTTTTTACTGTCCTCATCTTTATAATTTCTTGTCCATTCTTCGGGAATATGTACAAACGAGAATGTATTAATAAGCTCATTCCCCGAAATTTCGATCAGGTATCGACCCTGTCCCTGAGAGAGAGGAAACCGAGTTGTATCAGCATAAATAAATTCCCAATCAGTTCTGTTTTCCTGTTTTGTTGGCGAAACGGAAATTTCTTTTAGGGATTCCCTGTTCAACGAATAGAAGGATAATAAAGTAGAGTCGGCTATAATCTGAGCTTCGTTTTGCTCAAGATTTTTACCCGACCATGTTTCAGGGATTTTATGGAAGACGCCCATGATTTTTCCAGTATCCAGAACACGAACAATAAATTCTTCGGTTTTGTCTTCAACTTTCCCTTTTGTTTTTACTAATCTGATTTCCCAGTGTGGAGGTGCAAGAAAGTTGCTAAACAATTGATTATAAATTTCTTCGCCACCAACTTGCCAGGCAAAAATGTCTCGAATATCAATCTTGTCGGCCACAGAAGATAAAACGGTCCATTCATCGATTTCGAGGTCATATTTCTTTGTTAGTTCGCTTTTGGCCACTTCAACGGCATCTTTTCTTGACAGCTCCAAAATTGGAGAATCAGTTTTGAAAGGGGTAAACAGTAACCAAATAATCAATCCAATAATTCCAAGTGGCAACATCCATTTTTCGACCTTTAGTTTTTTTACCTGAATTTCAATTTCCGGTGCTTCGTCTATAATTGGTTTCTTCGGAACCAGCCAGCCACTGTTTCTTTCTTTCTCAGGAACTTCAGTCCATTTTTTATTTTTGAATCGAAAAAGCAGAACTATAAAAACTGGAGCAAAAAGGAATAATACAACTAAGGCACGATCGATCCAAATTCCCGATGTTGATGCCACCCAGAGAGGAAGGCTAATCCAAAAGACATCAACTGCGTAGTGTGCTATTACTGCCGGAAGAATTCCGTAATAAATATAAATTATTCCCATAATTACAAATGGGATTACCATTTCAATTACTCTTGCATACGAAGGTTGTTGTGCGTAATTGGCGTGTCCGGCTCCAAAAATGAGCGTTTGTAAAATTAAGACCAGAATGATCCAAAGATTCCTCGATTTTTTCCCTTTGGTCAATATAAAAATACCGGCGATTGGAACTGCCCTGAAAAGTGCTTCTTCCCAAAATCCTGCCTGCAATGAAATAGCGATAGAATCGAGCCATGGAAGATAGTTGGCTAAAATATTAGGATCTGATAAAGTGCCGGCA
>Ga0257125_1002548_pt1 | contig 14600 bp, 9 predicted proteins | sample SI106_200metaG_FD_190183 | JGI IMG/M metagenome (GOLD analysis project Ga0257125, IMG submission 190183) | Marine microbial communities from Saanich Inlet, British Columbia, Canada - SI106_200 | ecosystem: Environmental > Aquatic > Marine > Inlet | place: Canada: British Columbia | collected...
GAAAACGGCCTGCACCTACATTACCGTCCCTCAAGTGAAAGAAACAAATGCGGTTCTGCTGAGTCGGCCCTTCTGGATGTGGGGCGCTGAAATAGGTGCCAATGAAAAAGGGGTGGTCATCGGTAATGAAGCGGTGTTTACCAAAATGCCCTATTCAAATTCCGGTGGACTGACTGGCATGGATATGATCCGCCTGGCACTGGAACGTTCGGCCACCTCTCAACAAGCACTTGAAACAATTGTCCAGCTTCTTGCAGACCACGGACAAGGAGGGATCTGCGGCTATCAGGATAAAAAACTGGTCTACCATAACAGTTTTATCATTGCAGACACTGACAGCGCCTGGGTGCTTGAAACTGCCGGACATTTGTGGGCCGCACTTGAAGTAAAAGATGCGTACAGCATCAGTAACGGCCTGACCATTGGCGAAAAATTTGACAGAAGTCACCCGCAACTGGTCAGCACAGCCCAAAGCAAAGGATGGCTGAAGAAGGGAAAACCCTTTCATTTTGCCCGGTGTTATTCAGACTGGTTTTTTACAACCTTTTCAGCCTGTCGCAAGCGGCGGAGTCGTTCTTTTGACATGCTGAACACCTCAAGTGGAGAGTTTGATGTACAAAGGGCATTCAATATCTTACGGGATCATGGAGGGGATGACTATAGACCGGATTCCCATTTTCTGATCAGCGCGGTATGCATGCACGCAGCCAATGGGTTGAGTCGAAACGGTAATTCAACAGGCTCGCTGGTTGCCCACCTTAAAAAAGAGGAAAACACATTCTGGGCAACGGGCACATCTGCTCCCTGCACAGGCATTTTTAAACCGATTCGATTTGGGGATGACGTCCTGCCGGACCTGGGCCCTCCTCCGGGAGAAAAGTACGATTCTACGTCGCTATGGTGGCAGCACGAAGTGCTCCACAGAAATATCCTCAACGATTACCCCTCAAGATTGAATGGGTTTAAAGAGGAGCGCGACAGAATGGAGGCCTCCTTTCTTGAAAAGGCCAGTATTCAGGAACCCAAATATTTTTTCGAACTTTCCCGTGAGGCGTTCCAAAGCAGCAGGGAGATGACCGACAGATGGGTCAAGCAGTATCAGGACGACCCGATTGAGAATAGCCCCGGATTTGTTTATCAGCAGTACTGGAAGAAACAGAACAGGGCTGCAGGCATGATGATCTGAACGAATCGGGGCAGGTTGCGTACCCGTTCAATTTGTCTGGCATCAAGGGCTTTTCGCAGGAGATTATCTGGGGTCAGGCATCAAGCAAAGCCTGACCCCATCGACTAAGCCTGCCCCAAGTCGCCACGCAAATGACCTGATTCATTCAGGCAGACAAGCGTCTTGTCGCCAGAACCTGAGATCATAAAGCGGTTCAGAGACGTATATTCCGGAGCAAAAAAGAGATGTCTTTTAATACCCAGGACATGAGCCGCAAAGATATTAATAATTCCGCCATGGCAGACAACAGCCACCCGCTTACCTCTGTTTTTGGCGACAATTCCATTGAGACTGGTCACCACTTTTTTGCTGAAAGCTTCCATATCATAGGCAGCCTCAAATCCCCCCTCCATATATTCCCTCCAGAGCTTGTAATCAATTATTTTCAGCTCCTCCATGGGAATGTATGCTGAAGAATCGACATCGAATTCTGCTACGCCAGGTTCGATTTTCGCTTCAATTCCTTTTGATGCAGCCAGCGGTGCTGCTGTCATTCTAGCCCGCTTCATGGGACTGCTGTAAATGGCATCTATTTTTTCATTTTCCAACCAGTGGCTGAGTTTATCAGCCTGCTCTATTCCTGTTTCACTTAATTCCGGATCTGCAGGTGTATTATCCTGTTTCTCCACCCGCAGTGGCAATCCATGCCGTATGATGATCAATTCCATGATATTAAATACCTTTTAATGCTGAGCTGTTGTTTAATGAATTGATGATGTTCTAATTGTCCTTTTCCATTCGGACTCTTTCCAGATAGCGATCAATGGCTTTGCTGACTTCCCAGTCATCCAGACCGCTACCAGGCCAGGAAAGCAGCGCAGCATAAGGGTCAAACCCCCTTTCCGCCGCATACGCTTTGAATACTTCATTGTCAGTCTGAAAAATGACCATGATATAAATAATAGAAGTCCAGAGGGCATTCAGACGGAGGTCCTCCCATAGTTCATCCAGGCTGTAGTCTTTTACACCGTTTTTTACCAGAATCTCATAATAGCTTTCAACAATGTCGTTTTCATGGGCCCGGCGACTTTCTGGATCAATCAGCAGCGGCCGCGCTACGTCCATGGCAGCAGAATTAACACACACCAGCTGCCAATCGATCACACAAAAGCGGTCGTCGGACGGGGTGGGAAAGAAGCACTGCAGATAATGATAGTCACCATGACACAACGTCCATGGGCCTGGCGTATAAGAGAAGAGCTCATCCCAGCTGTCCAGCCACTTCTCTATAGTTGCCCAGGCGTTCGCTGACATATAGCTTTCATATTGCCCTTTGACGAAGGGTAAAACCCCTGCAAAAATCTGCTTCAGTTGGTCCATCGACGCTGAAAAACCGGGGTGCCCGGGCTGATTAATCCAATCGAATTTTTCAAGATCAGGAGACATCCACCATTTGGCATGAAACGGGGCCAGTTTCTGAAGCATGAGGCGACTGTCCTCAGGTTTACTGACATACCACTCACCCATTCTTAAGTGAGCAATGTCTTCCAGTATGAGCACAAAATCGTGATTTTCAGGATTGATCTCAGCGGCAAAACAGCGGGTAACCAGGCCGTCTGCGCTAGCGGCCACATATTTGAAAAAGTTTACCTCCTTCAGGTAGGTATTCATCATCACAGCTAACTGCCGGGATTCATCAAATTTAGCTGGAAATTTTCCAATGAGACTGCTTGGGGCCTCAGTCGTTTCTTCACCATACTCTAAACGGATCCGCACAACTTCCGATGATTGTCCGGGATCGCCGACGGGTTCAATGGAAAAAGCTTTAACCATCACATCACCGGGAATCCCTCTCTGATGCAGTATTTCAGTTAGCCATTCAGAAGACAAGTCTTCAACACACTTCGGAAAATTGGGTACTGTCATCTATTCACCTCAAATAAAGAAGGTTGCCCATTGAATTATAAAAACGAAACTGTAGCGAATCGTAAGAAAAGGGTCAACCCGGCAACCACGACAAATTCAGCCTTTTCCGGGACCAATTTAGACTGAAGACCGACTGCCAAAAAAACTTCCCGGAAAAAACGAGACCGTGTTTAACAGCGAACAAGGCGATTGAGATGGAAGGTATTAGGGTATCAGGGTATTTTGGTAGAAGTAAAAGCAATTATTTCAACATAGCTATTGTCCGTTCAATGGCAATTGGATAATAAATCTGGTTCCTTTTCCAGGCTCGGATGCCACTTCCATCGTGCCCTGATGGTTATTGGTAATGATCATGTATGAAACTGAAAGTCCCAGGCCCGTCCCTTCGCCGACTGACTTGGTGGTGAAAAATGGTTCAAAAATTTTGCTCCTGACGGCCTCTTCCATGCCGGGTCCGTTATCTTCAATTTCAATCCTGGCCATTCGGTTTTCAGCATTGACACGTAAGGTAATTTGAGGCGGCGCATCTTTTTTTGCGATAGCCATAGCCCAGGCAGCATTATTTAATAAATTCAGAACAACTTGTTCGACTTCTGTCTCAGTGCAGGTTACAAGCGGCAGGTCAGAGTCAAAATCGCGTATTATTTTAATATTTCGAAAATCATATTTCTTTTTCAGATTGTAGTCCTTTCCAGCCAGTTCAAGGACGTTTTCAATCAATGCAATTAGATTAACAGAAGTTTTCTTGGATTCGCTGCCCCGACTGAACTGCAGCATATTTAAAATTATTTGAGAGGCTTTCTTACCCGATCCCAGTATTCCATCAAAAAATGAAATGATCTGCCGTTTTTCCATGTATACTTGCAGATTTTGAAGATCAATTCCAAGTTTTTGCGCCAGTTCATGGTTGGATTTCAGGTCTGGTGATAATCGACGCTGGATATTTTGAATTCCCTGAAGTATCCCTCCCAGTGGATTATTGAGTTCGTGGGCCATCCCGGCTGCCAGTCCGCCAACCGACATCATTTTTTCGTTCTGGATCAGTACCTCCAAAGTCTTCTTCCGTTCAGTAATATCCCTGACGACTGCGATCACTTTCTTTTCTGTTGCGATTGTTGAATATTTCAGATTGACTTCCACCCAGAAAATCTCATCATTTTTTTTCTTCGCTTGCCATTCGAATATCTGAGGACGTTCTTCCACGGCCTGTTTTATTCTATTCTCTGCATCTCTTTGGCAATATGGTGGAATTCGAGAACTAAAAGTTTCGATTTTTAATCCGAGAGTTTCTTCCTTCTCGTAGCCATACATATTCAGCATGGCTAAATTTACGTCCAAAATCTCACCTGTTTCACCATCAAGTATGAAGATTGCGTCACTGCTTGCATTGAATATCTCACGATAGTTACGTTCGCTCTTGATCAGATTTTCTTTTGTTCTCCCAATTTCAGATATTTTTTCTAAAAGCTCGCTATTCGATTGCTGCAATTCCAAAGTCCGTTCTTTTAAAACTATACTGGATTTAAAGAGATTACTAATCAAACGATCCAATGCGATAATTAACAATGTGGAAAAAAAGACAAAGGCAGAAATTTTCGTGATCCATGATGATAGTGATTTCGCAGTGGCCTCAAAGTCAAAATCATAACCAATCCAGCCCTGGCTAACCCCGAATGCGACTATGGTAAAAACGATGGAACTGACTGCTATTAACATTCCGCCAAATCGAACGTCGAAAAACATCGTCGCAAAAATTACAGAGAAAATCATAAAAGTAAATCCGCTGCCGATAATTCCCATATTAACTATAGCGAGACACCCTATCAGGAAACACATAAAGATCAAAACCAAAGCTTTAAGTCGGAAGATTAACTTTCGGCGCAGTACTGCCATGGAAGACATAGCTATATATGCAACAACGTGAATAGTTATGATGTTCTGCCATCCCATATCTACAATACGGTATAAAGAAGCAGCAAGAGGAAAAAAGCCGCAGATTGCAATAGCGATCAATAATGTATCCAGGATGTTTTCCCTCACAGAGTCCAGGCTTTGCATCGGTGAGTCATGTTCCCTCAGCATAAAAACGTTCTCCAGATATAAATTTGTTTTATTTGATGTATAGTGCTTTTTAAAACTTATTTGTTATGCGGACATTGCTGAATTCCCTATTATCTTAACCGATTTTAGTCAAAGAAATCGCGAATCAAGCCTGAATAGAGCTCAGGTTTATTTAAATAGGGAAAGTGCCCGACCTGATTTAGAGTTTTTACAGCGGCGGATGGATAGGTTTGTTTTAATTTCTCTCTCAGCGCAATTTCTACCAGCGGATCATTATCTGCCTCAATTATCATTACCGGGGTATTAAGCTTAGCCAGGTCCGGCGGCTCAAAAGAATCGAGTACACAATGAAACCTGGCCACGAATTGTTCTTTATTCATCATACCGTAGGATTGCTCCATCATATACGCTTTAACCAGTTCTGAATTTCCTGATGCAGGATACAATGCGTCTTCAGTATTCTTGCGCAGCACTCTCATCACGGCCCATTCCGGAATAATCGGCAGTAGCATACCGATTGTTCTGTTTTTTTCGGCAATGATTTTGTTCGGCGGAAATGTATTCGCAAAGATTGCCCGTTCCACTTTTTCAGGATAGTGAGCTACCAGGTATTGGGAAAAATAACCTCCCAGGGAACTTCCGACCAGGTTAACCCTGTCGATCTGCTCAGCTTCTAAAATCTCCATTAAACCCAGACTAAGTTTCTTGAGATTATTAATCGGAGGATAGCTGACGCTCACAATTTTATAGGTATCTTTGAGAGTTAATAGCTGTTGCCACCAGATGTCGTATGCTCCTGCCATTCCATGCAGAAACAAAATTGTCTTCTCTTCTGAACCGAGCTTCAGGTATTTCCAGACATAACCGTCGATATCAGCGGTTTTACCGGGATACTTTTTCCGAAACGAACCTAAGGAGACTTGAATATTTCTGTCTACAGCCTGATACGTTTTTTGATATCCTGGATCTGAAACAGAGAATTTGTAGATTACCACCAAAACCAGGACTAAGACCACTACAAAAATTAAAATAGATAATATTATCTTCATAAATATTCCTCCAGACGGTCAACTAAAACGGATATATGTTTTATACAGGGCTCAGATTTTCGGAAACTTGTCAAACCTGTAACTCAATCACAAATTCAGGCACAGAATATCGATATCGGAACTGAATAGCAAATGAAAGGAGCTCAATTTATGACACAATCGCAGACGAGCGCTGGAAGGGTTTTGCTTAAAAAAGTGAAAATCAGATCTTTTTCATCTCCGAATTGAGATTTGGTGAAAAAAATTGTATTATAGAACGAAAGTGAGGTGTTAAATAAATATTCAAACATCTGGTCTCTCAGAATTTAAATACCGCTATGGATATTTTTAAAACCATTTGGCCTCATCTTCAGACTATCGAAGGCGTCAACATTGACCTGGCCAGAATCGCTGATGCTGAACCGATCGGGCGGCTTTCACGGAAATATATTGAGACAGGTCTACCGGGATGGGTATGGGATCCGGGCAAAGTCTCAGAATCGATTTGGTGCCCGGATTCCCTGGTATTGGTGGGTCGTAAACAGCAAGAAGTCATTGCCTCAGCGATTGTTAAATTTAGTGGGCAGAGTGCCCATCTTAATTTGTTGGTGATTGCGGAGGGGTTTCAGCGACTTGGAATAGGGAGCTGCCTGCTGGGATTTTTGGAAAACGCGTCCTTTCTTTACGGCAAAACACTCGTAAATCTGGAAGTTCGTGCCAACAATGAATCTGCCATGGCCTTTTACCTTGCTTTGGGATATCGCAAGATTAAGGTCTTATCAAAGTATTATCACAATGGAGAGAATGCGATTCAAATGTCACGCAACATACGAGTCCAACCTTCAGCCAGGATCACGCTGCCAAATTCGTTTTAAACGGATAGATGACAAAAGTCAGGTGGGAATTGAGCCTATTTTTTTAAACTGCTCGACATCGTCTACCTTGCCGACGACGACCAGAATGTCCCTGATTTGAAATTTACTCTCAGGCGACGGGATTTCGCTGGTTTCTGAATGACTTCCTCCCAACTTTTTAACGGCAATAATGGTGATATTGTATTTTGCCCGAATATCCAGTTCCTGAACGGTTTGACCGACAAACTCTCTCGGCAGCGGGACATAATCGACTTTGTATTCTTTGGGAAGCGACACATGACTTCTTTTTTTATCTTCGCCGTTCTCCTGCACAACTCTGAGACCCAGCAATTCCTTATGCAGAATCTCTCTGTTGTATAACTGCATGATATCGCGGCGGGAAATGCTTCCTATCAGGCGGTTTGATTCTTCATCCTGGACGACAGGCAAATAGTCATGATCGATCTGCCCGAAACGTTCCATGCACTCAGCCAGGTCATTTTTCAGCAATATAGGCCTGATCTCTATATCGACCATATCCTTGGCAATGATCAGATTCTGCAGATCTTTATCGTTCATCACACTTTTGATTTCATGAATAGATAACATTCCCTGGAGTGTATAGTTGTCATTGACGACAAAATAATAGGGCTCCTTTTTTTGCATAAACGTACTAATGATACCGTCAAAGGAGGCATCTTCTGAAATTATGGGGGCTTCAGCCCTCATCGCATCTCCAACAGTAAAGGATTTCATGATGAGCTCTTCCCGTCCCTGTTTTAATGAAATTCCGCGCCGGGTCAACTTCCGTGTATAAATGGAGTCTCCGTCCAGCTTCCTTGAGATGATTGTACTGATAGTACAGGCAATCATCAGGGCAAGAATGATCTTGTAATCATTGGTCAGTTCAAAGAGAATCAGGATTGAGGTGATTGGCATGTGGGCCGCCCCTGCCACTACTGCTCCCATCCCTACCATGGCATAAGCGCCGCTGTGTGCGGTGATGCCGGGAAAAAGAGAGTGAACCCCAATCCCGAACAGACTCCCGACAACGGCACCCAAAAACAGAGACGGCGCAAAAATGCCTCCCGAACCACCGGAGCCGAGTGTCACACTTGTTGCCAGCAGTTTGATAAAAATTAACAACAGAGCCAGATGCCAGATTAGATTCCCCCGCAGGGCCATCTCAATCGTTTCATATCCGACACCGTACACATGTGGAAAAAAAATAATGATGGTACCGATCAGAAAACCACCCAGGGGGGTCTTAAAATACTCGGGTATGGGAATTTTATTGAAGAGGTCTTCAGACTTGTAGATTGATTTTGAAAACATCACGGCCACACATCCCGCCACAGCGCCCAGCAGTGCATAGAGGGGAATTTCCCAGATACTGACCAGTGCATATTCAGGGACAACAAATGCGGGGAAGTCCCCTAAATAATTTCTTGAAATGGCAGTTGCTACGACAGAGGATATGATGATGGGACTGAAACTGGTTAGAGCAAAATTACCTAATATTATCTCCAGCGCAAAAAAAGCGCCGGCAATGGGCGCATTGAACGTTGCGGCGATACCAGCGGCAGCACCGCAGCCTACCAGAATCTTAAGACGCTCAGAAGAGACATTCAGCCATTGCCCGATGGTTGAACCTATAGCCGACCCAATCTGGACGATCGGTCCTTCACGCCCCACTGATCCACCTGTGCCGATTGTGATCGCTGAAGCAAACGATTTTACCAATACCAAACGGGGTCTGATCACGCCGTTTTTAAGAGCAACGTCCTGCATTACTTCAGGGACGCCGTGTCCCTTTGCTTCACGAGCTACAAAGTAGGTCAAGGGGCCAACGACGGCCGCACCGCAAACCGGAATAATTAGCTTAACATACCAGGGAAGATCCCCCAGGGCCAGAATAACCCTATCCGAACTACCAATGGCCAGATTTTGAAAAAACTCAATCAGTAATCTGAATCCAACGGCACCAAATCCGGCCAGGACACCGACAATGGCGGCAATCATCGTAATATAGGTCGTCTGGCTGACGTCGGTATAATTTAAGAACGATTGATATTTCCCTTTAATATATCTCCTGACCGGCTTTGAAAGTTCCATGGTAATATTATGGACCTATGAATATTATGGACCTATGAAGATGAGAGGCAACTTTTTGAAAGACAGCTATGTTTTATCTTGTTTTATGAAAAAGTCAACCGTTTTTTGGTTTGTGGCTGTTCAGATCCGCTCATCCGATTTATACTATTGATATATATTTATTAAACATTAAGCCAACTCCCTGGGGGGAAAAATACATCGTCGACAAAGAAGGCATTCATAACTCTTACTGTCTGAATTGAAAAAGTTTTTCGGAATGTCGTTTTGATTATACCTTTCAAACCGCTTTGGCTAGTTGTGTGAGATTGAAATCGTATGGGGTACACCTCATTAGTTGTATATCCATCGTACTTCTCAGACCGCCTTGCAATGATTTAAGAAGAAAAACGGGAGGGGACATTTGCAACTGTATACTCTTTTTTACGAGTCATCAGACAGAATCTATCAGAATTACGTTTTATTTCAGTTGACAGATTCCGAGTGATGAATACAATACTTTCAACGCGGTTCGGCAGGAATATTGAAATTCGACAACATTTTTTGGATTTCTAGGACTGAGTGGAAGCGAGTATTTTCAAAAACTCGAAATCAGCATTATCCAATTCTGCCTCAAGGTTGAAGAAATCAAGGTGAAATAAGGGAGATATCAATGAATCATCTCAGAGATTCTGTCATAGACTGTTTTTACGATTTCGAGGATGACGAGCAGCTGATCCTTGAACTTGGCAAAATAATTAGTGAAAAAGGATCACGAGCAATTCAGATTATTCTGCACGTTTTGACGAACCTGAATCTGGATCCCCAGCAAGCCAAGGAAAGTTGGGACGAAATCTTGTTGCACCGTCAAAAACTGACAACCGATGTCGGTAGAAACATCAATTTAAGAACGGCGATTTGTGATTACTTCTATTCCAATCGCTCTTTATCAAATCCAAAAGTAGTTGAAATTATGGTGTTTGAGAAAGCCGTTCAAGCATCCAGATATGACAGGCTGACCAATCTATTTAATCGAAGATCTTTGGATGAGGAACTTATCCGGGAAATGTCTTCTGCCAAAAGGCATGGTCAGGATTTATCGCTTCTATTCTTTGACCTGGATGATTTTAAGATAATAAATGATACTTTCGGGCATCAGGCCGGTGACCTGGTATTAAAAAACGTGGCCGACATCATTATCAATGAGAAGAGAACCGAGGATATTGCCGCTCGATATGGTGGAGAAGAATTAGTCGTCATCCTGCCCAAGACGGATAAAAAAATTGCCATGCTCGTTGGTGAAAGGATTCGCCTTGCAGTTGAACGGATGAAGATCGAATATGATGGTCGGAAAATTGATGTGACTATCAGTGGAGGGGTGGCCTCTTTTCCGATAAATGCTGAAGAAACAGCCGATCTGCTTTCTTGTGCCGATCAAGCTCTTTATACTGCCAAGAGTATCGGTAAGAATAACATATCGCCTTATTCACCGAACAAGCGGCGTTATCTTAGATTGAGCTTTATTCGGGATATACATGTCAGCAAACTCGGATTTGAAGATAATCGAACCATACACACCCAAACCAAGAACATCAGTGTGGGGGGAATTCTGTTTATGAATAGCTATCCACTGGACTTCGGCACCCGCATTCAGCTCAGCGTACCGATCAAAAATAGAGAGCCCCTGCTTATCATCGGGTCAGTCGTTCGACTCGAATTTCATAGTGAGAACAGCTATGAAATCGGTGTTTCAGCCTCCCTGCAAGAGATCGATAAAAGAACCAGAACAGAACTTTCTAAACTGCTTAGACAGGAAACATAGGACCCGTCGAAATTGATGCCGTTCACAGCGTCCACATCGATCTTGTAATACAATGGTGCCAGATCGTCTAATTCAAGTGGTGCGACTGCAGCAGTCAAAAACAAAACAGCCAATACCCTGGGTTTGTATGACATGAGTGGCAATGCAGCGGAATGGATATTTGATCTCAGAGGGGGTCAGAGGGATCAGAGGGGTCACAGAGCTGCAGTTGGGTAGTCAACAACAAGCCGACGAGTATGATTGCGTAGGCTTCCGCTTTGTGATAAATCCGTAGATTTCAACGAAGGACGACCGGCAAAATCGCCCTTCCGGGCGCCACAAAACGTTGAAACCCATCGAAATCATCCAGCTCATTCCCTGGAAAATTCCAATGGGTTTTTAATCTAACTTTGAATTTGCAGCTTAATGGGTCAAGCTGCCATTCCGATTCCGGCTCAATCAGTTCAATTGTATACAACTAGCATATACGAAGACCTGCAGGTCGACATTCGTCGCCCCGGAAACATAAATTGACCATCCGTTTCCAGCTGGCGCATTCCAATGCACATGTGCCTGTTTACCAGGGTCAGAGTCATAAGAGCTAAAACCGTATCCGCCCCCTGTTACAACAGATGGTGAGGGACAATTTACTGCCAAGTATTTACCGCTCTGAGCTGGTAAGCTTTCGTCTTTCTGTACACTATAATATATAATACTACCGCCACCGCCACCATCACCACCGACGTCGTCCAACTCACACACAACACTTCCGTCTGGATTAATCTGCCGAATAGAAAATCCCTCAGCACACGTATTAATAATCAGGTTTTGTTTCAGTGCCAGTTCACTGTCGATGCGAGCGATATCTGTTTCAAGTGACCCAATTTTATCTTCATTGGCCGTAATAGCAGACGCCAGAGTAGCGGCTGCCGACTCTAAACTGTCGATTCTAGTATCAAGCAGTTGGATGTCAGCCGTAATCCCACTGATCGCTAAACTGGCCAAGGCAATTTGCTCGACAGTGACTTCGACGGTTTCTAAACTTGCATTGACATCGTCAATGGCTTGTTGCAGTGAGGCAATTTGGGTATCCGTGTAGCCCCGCAAGGTCGTAACCTCGGTTTCCAATGCCTGCAGTTCCACATTCTGTGCATCGATTAATGCCTGCAATTCCGGCAGTAATTCCAGCATGGAGGCTTTATTTTCTAAAATTTGAGCCTGTAAATCATCAATCTGTGCCTGGACGTCAGCTGACTGACCAGGATTATCTTCCAATTCCGTTAAATCAGTTCTCAAATCGATCAAGTCCTGAGCCTGGCTGGTGGTAGTGGCTTGGAGTGCTGCTAGTTCACCGAACAAACCGGAAATTGCAGCGCCATTGGCATCAATATTGAGCGTATTATCACTCACCGTTTCAGCGAGAAGCTCAATCTCTAAACTCAGCTCCGCTGTTGTAATTTGCAGGGCTGCGATATCTTCCGTATTAATTGCAATGGCCGCATTTTGTTGTTCCAACAATTGCTGAAAAAGAGCCACGATAGCTTTCTGACCGTGCAACTTTTTTTCTTTGCATTTCACCGTGCCATCTCTCTTAGTCTTGCAGACTTCCACAGTTGGCCCCTGATAAGGTTCATGTTTCCGATGGTGACCCTTCTTCTTCCCCCTTGCTGTTGCTGTGAAAGAAAAACCAATCAGAAAGAAAGCGATTAACACACCTGTCAACACCTTCAAGAAGTTATCAGATAATTTTTTCATGATAGTTCCTGTCTTTTTGAGTTTGAAATCATACGCATCTGCCTGTTTTATATCTAGATGGCAGGAGATTGGCTTTTTGACGCCAACCAATGCTTCCCTTATTATTATCAAAATTTGGAAAACCGCGGTTGAGGCTGAAAAAGGAATTTCCTTTCATCTACAATCTGATAATATCCTATTAGCCAGTATTAGGGAAGCACAAATTCAATATCTACTCAATAATATCCTCCTTATTAGAGTATTCCCCGATTTGTTTTCGATTTCTCTATGATGATTATTATAATCATCCAAATCTTTCAGCATTCTAAAACAGACATCCCCCTGCATCATTTAAGTTAAAAATCATCAATTTGTTCTACCGCATTTCCGCGGCCAATCTGTCTCAGCTGAAGATGGCTTCACCATTAATTAATAAGCCTTTCAAGGAAACCGAGTCAACCAGGGCGGTTTTGGATGACTCAGTTCAAAACCAGGCCACGAAGCATCACCCTTCAGATCAGCCTTTCAAAAAAGCAGAAAATGAGATCATCTGCAGGCAGAGCGGTGTGAGTCAGACCGACCTTTAGCTTAGTAGTGTTGGAAGACCTGAAATGGCCATTTTGCCATTTGACCATGTTCAGTTTTCCGAAGATGGTTATATGGCCATATTCTAGCGAGATTACCCACTATTTTTTAAAAGGTAAGGACTCCGAGAGACATCTGGCGATAAAATAATTCAAGCGATGAATTCAATCATCCACTTAAAGATGTTCAGTTTCAAATACTTTCCAGAAACGGTCAAACACCACAACCTCATGAATGAGGTCGCAAGGATACAGTCTTGAATCTACCGGGGGAAGCCGTCCGAATTATTATTCAATTCAGTGATTATAAGGGCATTTATATGTACCATTGCCACCTGTTAGAGAACGAGGACGACGGTATGATGGGACAATTTGAAGTCTTTTGAAAAATGACAGGTCACCGTGTCAGGCGATCAATCTAGCCACCCTGTTATGACAAAAGTTCCCGATCCCTGACCTGCAAGTTTAAAAAAAGCCGCGCTGCCGTGCAAGATACCGGCTTGCACCAATGTCTGGCACTACAAAGGGCACATATCCATTCGATTCCCATTCCAGAAACGTCAATGACGGATTTTCCAAAGGCATCGAAAAACGGAAAGCCGCTTTTTGGGGTCGACCGTCTTCGGTCAATGACAGCACGGTGACGGACATTCCGGATAATTCAACCCGCTGACCTGTCACCATAGGCAGCGAGGAACTGCGATATAGCTTATCCATCTCTTGGAAAATAAATCCGTTCTGCGGTTCGATCTCCAGTGTCCGATCATCCGTCCTGTCAACACTCATCCAATCAGACCCGGAAGAAAGCACCCAGGTGCGGGCTGGAAGAGGGAGCCCTGCGACCAATCTTACCTGTACAAGATAGGACGCCATTAAGGCGCTGGGCGGGTTAACCAGTACCAGAGTCTGCCGGCCTGAATCAACATCCACAGGAAGATTGACGGCCGGGCGGCGCAGCAGTTTGTCCGTGAGTTCAGTCACCCGGGAAGGTACGGCCGGCAGGGTAAAGGGAGAAATCAACAGGTGAATCAGAAAAAACACACCCAGGAGCCCCATTGCGGGAACCTTCCACAGCCACAGATCCGGCAACCAATCTGCCTTGCTGTAAACACCGTGCAAAAACTGAGCGAGCAGACCGAAGCCGCCCAAACCAACGAAAATCAGCAGGCGATCATCCGGAACACTTGCACACATCGGAATCATGGCCAGTAACATACCCACTGCCCAGAAACGGGCTTTGGCGTCCCTGCGAATCAGGGGTAAAAGGATAAAACAGGTCACCACCATGAACACCAGCGAGCCGATCCTGATGGTAGCTGATGTAGAAGGTGAAGTCAGCAGGAGAACTCCGCCGGG
>Ga0257125_1002552_pt1 | contig 14581 bp, 17 predicted proteins | sample SI106_200metaG_FD_190183 | JGI IMG/M metagenome (GOLD analysis project Ga0257125, IMG submission 190183) | Marine microbial communities from Saanich Inlet, British Columbia, Canada - SI106_200 | ecosystem: Environmental > Aquatic > Marine > Inlet | place: Canada: British Columbia | collected...
GACGTATTTGTTGATAATAAATGTATATATTTCTATATTAAATTGATCATTAAAAACATTAAAAATACTTAATATTATTCGAAATTTATAAAGAAATATCAAGTTTCATGCTACTAGTTGTATCCCATTTGTTAATTATTTAATTTAACAGAACAATAGTGATATAATAATTTATGAATTCAATTTTATTAATAATCAATATTAGATGATTAATATCAAATGATTAATTTACACAAATACTGTACGATATGTTATAATAATTATCGAAAAAAATACTATTATTGATATTATGGTCATCATTAAATTGTTGTTTTTTCGCTTTTTATTTTCGTTTATTTCACTTGTTTTTCTTTTAAGTAACTCCATATTTTTACGTTTATGGTATAATCTAAGATATTTAGTTAAATTATAAAATTGATTTCTAATACTATTAGTAATATGTTGATTACTTTTGAAATTGAAAATAATCATATATTTTGATATTTGTATATGTAAATATTTATCAAATACTTTGTTTATTAAAATACTTGTTGGACTCAAATTATCAATATTAAATATTAAACCAATTATATGAACATATTTTTTAATGATATAAATATAATCATTTCCTTGGTTATTCATTATATTTTTTTTTATGTTGTTAATAGTTATTTTGAAATATTGTAAAACCATATCTGTATTATCATAACAATTGATATGTTCTTTAATTATCAATGTGTTTGATAGTCTAATAATAAAATCATCATTATCATAAGAAATAGATGTATTATTAAAATCTATCTCGTAAACATCTATTAATCTACCAAAAATATTAACATATGGAAACTTAAAATGAATATTTCTACTGATATTATTAGATTTACCAAGATCATCAATCATTTCTAAAAACTGTTTTACTATTATATTAAATAGTTTATTACGATCTATTATTTGATTATTCTTATTAATCAATTTCAAATCATCGAATGATATTTCTATTTTAATATTTGAAGAGATGTAAATGATTATCTTATTATATTTTATTTTTATTTTAGCAATATTAGTATCAATATAATCTGGATCAATAGATACTCCTAAAATATTAACATAAGGATATCCTAATGAGACATATTGTTTTTGTTCTAAATGTTCCATTGTTAGAATATACTTGAATATGTATAATATTTTTCATAAAATAATTCAATTTTTTATATTTTATATATGTAAATCCCAACGGATACGAATATAATTGCTAGTGGCATTATTATTGATATTACATCCCGTTTAAATTCAGTTTGTTTTTTCATCCCAATTTCTTGTTCTATTTTTATTTGATGTATTTCATTAATAATTCCTAATAATATATCAGATACTTCTAATAATGTTTCTTTGTCTGTTGGAAATGTTTCGACCTTGGTGTCACTGTTAAGATTGATAATAAGTTTTCCATTTTTTGCTCCCCTACCATAATTTATGATATGTGTTGAAAATTCTAAAAAATCAATCATTCGTATATTAAATGTTATTCCTAACACGTGAATATATTGTCCTTCTTGATAACAATTCTCACATATATATTGTTTTTCTTCAGTTTCTTGTTCAGGATTCGGTTGTTCTTCAGTCATTTCGTTTTGATTAATATGATGGTAAATACCAATTAAAAATAAAATAATCAATTTTTTGATAAAAATCACTTTTCATTTACTTCTACTATTTTTTCTTCTTTTTGATCTTTTGGGTTTTCTTCAATTTTTTCTTCAGTTTCTTCATCAGTATTTTCTTCAGTTTCTTCATCAGTATTTTCTTCATCAGTTTCTTCATCAGTATTTTCTTCATTTTCTTCTTCAGTATCTTCTACAGTTTCTTCTTCACTACTATCATCACTTTCAGTATCTAATTGATCAATAATATCTTCTGAATCATCACTATCACTTTCTGAATCTTCGGTAATAACCAATTCTTCTGTATGTTCATTACCTTCGTCAGTATCATTAATTTTTCTTCTATTGGAATCTGTAGTATTATTATCATCAGAATCATCAGTATGTTGATTACATACACATCTAATATAATTCTTTTTACTGTGTACATATAAATCTTTGATTAATTTTGTAAGTTTACTAGATTCTTCTATAACATTATCTGATGGATATAATGCTGTTCTTAATGTTACTATTGGATTAATAGTAACGTTTAATTTTGCCATAGTTATTGATGTTTGCCCCTTGTTACAAGTTATTTCAGTTGTGAAATTTTCAAAGTCAATCTTATCCTTATGGAAACTTACACCCAATATAGATATATATGGATCGTTAAATGATGTTTTATAGTATGCCATTGTGTTAGTGTGGATAAATATAACATTTAATAACAATATAATAATAAATCAATTTTTTCATTTATCGTAAAACTATTAAATCTATTCATCTGAAATTTCAACTACTTGTTCAACTGGTGTAATAATTTCTTGTTCAACTGGTGTAATAATTTCTTGTTCAACTGGTGTAATAATTTCTTGTTGTTTATTTAGTTGTTCACAAATAAATGATGTCATTTGATTTGACAATGTCATAATTTCTTCAATCTTTCCATTTGGACTAACAATTGTTTGATCATTTGCTAGATAAATAACTAAAAATCCTTCTGTTACTTTTCCATCGTCATCATGAATTTCACGTGCTTCGATTCGAAATTCCTTTTCGTTAATTGATTTGAGTGAAAAAGATATTCCCATAATATGAATAATATCTTCAAACAAACTAATTTTTTCAGAATCGATTTCAACATATGGTGAATTACTACTAGAATTATTATGTAATCCAATACTAATAATTTTAGTTAGTTCTTTCGATAATTTCAACATATTATTGATTTCATTATTTGGAGTAACAAAAAATATTTCTTTAGATAAATATATAACTAGGAAACCATATTTAACACTATCATCCTCTTCCCTAATTTCCCTCGTTTCAATCCGAAATTCTTTCTCATTAATTGCTTTTAATGAGAAAGAGACACCCATTACATGAATAAAATTTCCATACTTGTCAATAGTCGTGCTATATTCCATATTATTGTTTTAATATTATAGTTAGAATACCATTTATGCACAATCAATTAATATATCAATTTTTTTCAATAAAGTAATTTACTCATCATTCTCAGGTGATTCCATAATAATTATTGATCTTCATCAATAATTATTGGTTGTTCAACAGTATTTTCTCGTTCTAGCTTAAGTTTAGTAATAAATTCATAGACATTTCTAGAAGCAATCTCTAAAATTTCAGTAGGATATATTCTGCTATTTACAGAACAATCTGTTTTACTGAAATTAAACCATAACTGATTACTTAAAATATGCGTATTGAAAAATGTCAAATCAATTCGATCAATCGGACAAATAATACTAAGAACTTTCATATATGATCCATCACATGTAACTTTTGCTTGTTCTTTTAGATACCCATAATTATCCTCCATGATTTTTTGTAATTGCTTAAAAATACTATTGATTACATCATAATCATCAGTAGTATTTGTAGTAATAATTTTATCACTATCGATAACAATTTGATATTTGTTGGCTGTGTTGTCAATCCTCATACGAAATTTACTATAATTAATTTCTGAACAATTAATTATAGTTCCTAATACTGTGACAAATGGATATTTGTAAATGATTTGTGAATCTTTGATTGACTTTTCTTTCTTTTCTTTTTCCATCGTATTCAAAAAATCTTTCAAATTTTGACAAACAGTATCGATGTATTCCTTAGAATGAAATGGATAACTAGTTAACTTGAAATTTCTAACACGAACTTCCAAATAAAACTTTCTATCTTTCTGAGTAATATTTGTGTAAATAGATCCATTATTAATCGGAAACACCATACCAGTTACAGAAACATATGGATAATCAAACTTTACTGTTAAATCATTTTGTATAGTATCAGTGTCATTTTGTGTAACATAAGTGTCACAATGTTCCTCATCTTCTACAATAGTAAACTCCATTAGAGATCAATGTGTCGTGTAATTAAGAATGGAATTATATGACACTTAAATTTTCAATTGTTTCAATCCATTTCGAATATCTTATCAAGGGTATCTTTGAAATCTGGATCATTATGAGTCCCTCCTATTTCAAAAAATATACAATTATTACAACATGTGTTTCTATGAGCATGTGATATTGGTATCAACCCATCATGTTCGCTATGTAATATATATATTGGTAGTGTTCCGTCTAGATTACTCAAATATTTACATGTGTTATATCTTCCATTAAATAAAGATATTGGTAAACTAGTTAGATCATGTATAATATCACCTAACGATGAAAATCCAGAACATAAAATTATTTTGTTTGGATATATTTTATATTCAGCTAAATGATCACCTAACCATGATGTTATGGCACAGCCTAATGATTCACCATATAATGTTATATTTTCTGGCGCAATTCCTATTTCGTTTACTAAATAATTCCAAATAGCTAATATATCTTGATATGTTCCTAATTCATCAGGGTATCCAGAACTTTTACCATAACCTCTATAATCATACATGACAACATTTCCGAATTTATTTAATATTTTCATCATATGGAATCTATTGTAAATACTACCAGCATTTCCATGCGAATATATTATATATTTATTCATATTTTTTTTTCTACTAATTAATACATCTAGTTCACAATTATCAACTGTTATAACTTTAATGTTATCTATTTTACAATTGTTATACTGCTCATAATATCTAATTTCATGATCTTGTGAAGATGTTATCGCTACAGGGAAATATAAAGCTACCCTTAGAATAGAACTAATTATTTTTTCCCAAAATAGGAATAAAAACAAAATGATGGAAAGTAAGATATTAATTTTCATTTATAAATTCATAAAATATTTTATTGATTTATAAATAAACTCATTCTAAAGTTTCATAATATAAGCTAAAACATAATATGGTGGCATATTATTATGTGAGCTAGAACTACCTGTTTTTGTTGTTCTACTTTTATAAGAAATAGGATATCTTATTGCACGCGTTTTACCATCTTGTTTACCAGGTAATGCACCGTAACCTCCTACTGTGGGTAATGCATGGTCATGTGCAGGTATTTCTGTAGTAGTTAATGTATGTGTTTCTTCACCTCCTTCAGAACCAATCGCATGATTAGAATCATAAGATAAAATGAATTTGCCATTTAAATCAGGCGTTCCATTTTTACCATCACATAATACCCACCCAATTGGTGGTGTTATTCCATTCCACATAACAATCATTCCTTTCATATACGTTAACTGATTTGTTACTTCTGAAATTTTATTTAATAATGATTCTCCAATAGTATCAGTCATATGTTCTATGTTTTGTTTTCTAAATGTTAAAAATAAACATAATAACAATAACCCAATTATGAATAAATTATCCATTAATATATATATATATATATTACCTTAGATTTTTCTGTTTATGAATTCAAGTTGTTTTTTATAATCCGATACAATTATTCTTGCTAAAGATTTTACTAATTGTGAGATATCTTCACATCGTCCATCTTCATTATTATGATTATTTAACACATGGCAGTTATTTTCGTAATGTTTATATAATTGAATTAACAGTTGAAATTTATCACCACATAATTCACATTCGTATTCAACAGATGATATTAAATTACCCATATAGTATAACTAGTGAAATATTGGAATATTGGAATATATTAATCATAGCGTAAATAAATCAATTTTTACTATGCGAAAAAATTGATATATTATTTATATTGATAATATATCAAAATACTGAATCATAATAAATACTAGTAATGGAAATCGATGAAAATCTATACTCTAGACAACTATATGTATTGGGACATGATGCTATGAAACAATTGACATCATCTAATGTTTTAATATCTGGAATAAATGGGCTTGGAACAGAAATAGCAAAAAATATTATACTATGTGGTGTTAATTCGATTACATTACATGATCAAAATGTTTTACAATTAGAAGATATTGGAACAATGTATTTTGCTAATGAGCAAGATTGTGGAAATAATCGCGCAGTAGCAACTGCTAGGGAATTAGTAAAACTTAATCCATATGTTAAAGTAAAAACAAACATTACAGAATTAACAGAAGAGTTCATTAAACAATTTAACGTAGTGATACTAGTTAATTCTAGTTTGAAAGAAAGATTGGATATAAATGAATTAACCAGAAAACATAATATACATTTTATTTCTGCTGCAACAATGGGATTATTTGGACAAATATTTTGTGATTTTAATAACAATTTTATTGTGAACGATGTAGATGGTGAACAGCCACATACTTCGATTATTGATAGTATTACACATGAAAAAGATAATATTTACATAGTGACATGTGTAGAATCTGAGCCACATCAGTTAACAAATGATGACTATATAACATTTAAACATGTAAAAGGTTTAGAAGAATTAAATAATATTAACCCGATTAAAATAGAAGTAGTAGACAAATTAACGTTTAAAATAGTGATAGATAATATTGATATGAGTAATTATAAACAAAGTGGATTAATCACTCAAGTAAAAATACCTAAAATACTTAATTTCAAACCATTGAAAGAATCAATTAAACATCCAAATTTTGTTGTAACAAATTATAATGATGATAATGTAACTAAAACATTACATACAGGATTTATAGCATTAGATATATTCATTAAAGGATTAAGAAGAGCTCCTTTGAGATATAATGAAGCAGATGCTAACAGACTAGTATTTACTTCTAAAGAAATATTCAAAGATATTAATACAGATATTATTAGGTATTTATCATATACTGCTGAAGGACAACTTACACCATTACATTCTATAATTGGAGGTATTGTTGCGCAAGAAGCACTGAAGGCATGTAGTCATAAATTTCATCCGATTCATCAATGGTTGTATTTTGATGGGTCATATTGCTTACCAAATAATATGAAAGAAGATAAATTAAAACAACAACATCTTTTCTATAAAAATTCATCAAGATATGATTCTCAAATAGCAGTATTCGGTAGAAATTTCCAAGATATTATATCAAATAATCGTGTATTCGTTGTTGGAGCTGGAGCAATAGGATGTGAATTACTTAAATTATTTGCTATGATGGGAATAGGTAGTGGAATAAATGGAGGAATATTTGTAACAGATATGGATAAAATAGAACAATCTAATCTTAATCGACAATTCTTATTTCGGAAAGAAGATATTGGTAAGTCTAAATCATTAATTGCGTCGGAAAAAATAAAACAAATGAATAAGGATATAAATATAATTGCTAAAGAAGATAAAATGTGTTCTGAAACAGAAAATATTTATAATTACGAATTTTACGATAATATCGATATAGTTGTAAATGCTTTGGATAATGTAGAAGCAAGATTATATATGGATAGCCAGTGTGTATGGTATGGAAAACCATTATTTGAATCTGGAACATTAGGAACAAAAGGGAATACACAAGTTATTATTCCACATATGACAGAATCATATGCGTCAACTAGAGATCCAGTTGGTAATTCAATTCCAATGTGTACACTTAAAAATTTTCCATATAATATTAATCATACTATTGAATGGGCACGGGATGAATTTGAAGAATTATTTACAAAAATACCAAATAGTGCGAAACAATATCTTGAAAATGGGTCATTTTTGTTAAGTCTCGATAGAAATGAAGCTTATCCAATAGTAAATGATATTAAAGCATTATTGTTTAATGGATTTACATTAGATTTTGATGGTTGTATCGAATGGGCAGTTAATCATTGGTATGAAAAATATAATTATCAAATAACATCTTTATTAAAAAATTTCCCTCCAGATTCATTAACATCTGATGGAATGCCTTATTGGTCTGGAACTAAAAAATGTCCAATACCATTAGAATATGATATCAATAATGATCTACATATGAATTATATAATGACATTATCTATATTACGCGCATTAACTCTTGGTATAGATTTTAATCCAAATGACATATATGTAGCAAGTGTTATAAGAAGAATACAATTACAACCAGCTAAGGAATATAAGATAACAATGATAGATTCTGATGAAAACGAACAATCTCCAGTTGAACCTACACCATCTATTGATATCGAAGAAGAGTTAAATTACTTAATCAAACAAAGACAGTTAACCCATTTCAATATTAAAATAAATCCTATAATTTTTGAAAAAGATGATGATAATGGACATGTTGATTTCATTACATATGCTTCAAATCTTCGAGCTATTAATTATGGTATTGAACCATCTGATCAATATACTACAAAAGGTATAGCTGGTAATATCATCCCTGCTATATCAACAACAACATCAGTTGTAGCTGGATTAGTTGGGTTAGAGATATATAAAGTATTAAATGGAATAGATGATATTAGTAAATATCAAAACTGGTATTTGAATTTAGCTATACCATTCTTTACATTTACAGAACCAGGTATTAAATCATGTAATGAGATTAATGGTATTAAATATTCAATATGGGATCATTTTACTATTAAAGAGGAAATAACAATCGAAGAGTTTTTAACATATTTTAAAGAAAAATATAATATTGAGGTAAGTATGATATTATATGATTCAATTATGTTGTATAGTGATTATATTCCAAAACATGATAAAGAAAAAAGATTCTATATGACTATTACTGATATTATCGAAGAATTAACGCACAAAGAATTCTGGGGTCAAATCATAACCTTAAATATTTTAGCAGATAATATTGAAGACGATATTGAATTGCCATCTGTTAAATATATGGCTAACGTTTAATTATTATTTTATTACAATTATTTTAATCATTTGTTTTGAAAAATAAATGATTAAAGATAAAAGAAATTCAATTCATAGTAATTTGACGAACCAATACACCATTTAATGAAATGTCAAGTGGAATTACTTCTTCTGGAGTTTTCAACATTTCATTACTATAAACAGGGGGAGTTCCTTCTGAAACACATAATGTGATGTGTTGAATTTCGTTCTGACTATCCATAGAACTTTCAATAACCAACGCAATTGCTTTATCATCATAAGCAAGTCCTGTTACTTTAATTTCAACAATCGTATTCTCGAGTTGCTTTAAGTAAGAGTCAATCTCTTTATTGACATCTGGCTTCTTGTTGAAATAATACAGAGTCACATGCATATCATATGATGTAAACGCAGTAGAATCATGAGATACCTTCCAGTTATCAACAACAGATGAGATGTATGGTTGGATTTTGTTCATTTCCTCTTCGTCAGAAACCTGCGCAAAACGTTCCTCAAGAGTACACCATTGACTGAACACTTCATCCCAAGTAATTCCAAGATCAGTAGTCATTATCCACGCATAAAATCTAATGTAGTATGCCAACAATTCATCTTTTTGTGGATGAATGAAATGTAGATTGTCAATACGATCAATAATTCGTGAAATAGGAGCCTTCGCTCTCATCTTCTCACGAATCGCTCGACGGAAAACGTAATCATTGTTCTTATGTTTGTACATCCAAACAATGTTTCCATTCTCATTCGCACAATATACGACAGCTCCTTCTGAATTCTCTTCTGTCTGGAATGAATCATTCAATTCATACAATTTATTAACATCTGAAACATCCGCAATCTCAATCCTATTAACAACATCCAATCCAAAAGACTTGAACAAATTGTATGCTTCCAATGGATTAATATGTGTCAGTCCTGTCTGCTTAGTAGAAGTCAACGCAAAGAAACGAAGACTATCTTTCTCATATTTCACAAGATGTTGATGATTAATTGAACATGATTCGGCAACTGCTGTACATCCATTTCTCAACTAGATAGTTGAGAAATCCCAACGCATCAACGTTCCCAGATGTCAGAATATGGAAAAGACTTGTAGCCATTTCTTTGAAAAACCCATATCGCATTTCAGTATAATTCTCCAAATCTTCCATGAAATGATTCCATCGAACTAATCCATGAACGTTCTTTGATCCAATTGCGACAAACAATTCTCCATCATACGAAAATGCAGACACGTGGCATGCTTCTCCATTCTCTTTTGTTAAAAAATACATTGTTTTAATTGAATCGTTAGTCCATTTATATGGATCATCAATATATCCAAACTTTCTAACACCTTGCAACAAGAATGATTTACCGTTAATTTTAAAAACTGTCAATCCACGTGGAAGATTTTTGAACATATCCATATTCAACTTTCCATGTTGAACATACAACGCATCATCTGGACGATGGGGACTAGGTTTGTAGTCAAAAATCTCCACTGTATATTTACCAAGTGTAATGATATTAAGTATCATTTTAACAAATTTGTTGGAGATCAACATTGCCAAAATTGGCAACAACATATTAATAACCGTTTCCATTATGTTTGATACGATATGAACTAATCAAACATAATGGATATTATATAATAAAATAATTTCAATTTTTTGATAGCATTATATGATACTAAAATTAAGACTAAATAGGAGGAGGAGAAACAGATTTTTTTTTCTCCTCTAAATTATCTATAGAACGAGAACTACTTATATGTTTTATGATGTCAGTCATCCTTGAATTTTTCCATGAAAATATTTCATTTTCTTCACTCTGACATTTTTTTATTTGTGGTACAGGTATTGATTTTATATTACCCTTATCTTCACTCATTATACATTTATGTGTATTATCGTTATTATTATATTTCCTAATTGATTTAATAGTTATTTTTTTCAATTTTTATTTTAACCATATAAAACAATAAAACCATAATCTAGTAAAAAATGATTTCATTTGAAGAATTTATAGCAGGGTTATCTTTAGAACCATTTACTACTTCTAAAAAACATCATAGAAAATTTAAAGATGAAACTGACGCGATGGAAGAATATGCATATAAAAATAAAATGAATATTAAGAAAGAAAGATCATCATATATTCACAAAATGAATAAATTTATTAATAATAATTATGATGAAATAATACGGAACTGGAAAAGTACAATATTAGGATGGCAATATATATCGTCAATAAATAAATCATATAATAGTATTCCTAATATATTTTGTTTGGTAGAAAGAGATACATTTATAACACATTCAAAATATACTAAAAGTGGGAATAAAATATTTAATAAGTTCAAACGAAAATTAATCATTAAATGTGGAAAACATGATGAATCTTTTTTTAATAAACAGTTAGTAAGGGGTATTATTTTTGCAGAATATAATAATTCAATAGGTAAGTGGAAATTATTACCGTTAAAAAATAAAGAAGGGAATGATAATTGGTTTTGTAATTATTGTGGATGTACTGGTATCAATCGATATGTATGTACTGTATGTGATAATTTTGATATATGTAGCAGATGTATAGACAAATGTCCACATGATAAATCACATAGTTTAATTAAGTATATTGGTAACTGGGATGAACATTTGTATGATAAATCATGGATATTATGTAAATATGATAGGAAAATAAAAAAATTTAAATATTCTGATAATATATTATCTGGTATTAAACCACTAATTATTGGTAAATGTGATTTTAAAGAGGTTAATACTGTTACGATATAATATCAAAAAATTGATTTTCCATTAAATTATTATGTTATTAAATTATCATATGTAAAACATGAACGATATAACAACTGAAGAACTCCAACTATTAAATACATTATTAAATAAGGTTCAGTATTCTATTTCTAATAATGATATTGATTATTTAACTAAACATAATATTACGAAAATAGCTGATAAATGTTTTGCAATATCTAAATTATTCAAGAAAAAATATATACAATCATCGAAAAATAATATATCATGTTATATGTGCAAAAAAATAGTTAAATATTCTCATTGCGATTTTAATAATCTATGTATTAATTGTGGTAATACTCATTTTACTAAACTTAACCAAAAATATGATATGACTGGTAAAATAGCAATAGTTACTGGTGGAAGAATTAAAATTGGATATCATACTGCTATTAGATTATTACGTAATAATTGTTTCGTAATAATCACAACTAGATTTCCAAATGATGCGTATTCAATATATTCAAAAGAACCAGATTTTGAATTATGGAAAAATAATTTACATATTTATGGGATAGATTTTAGGTTTATAAATACTGTTACTCAATTTATAGATACAATTAATTTGACATATGATAAAATCGACATATTAATCAATAATGCTGCTCAAACAATATGTCATCGCGCTTCACATTATGAACATTTAATTGAACATGAAACTATAAATGAAAATATACAACATAACTTTAATTTCGTTCAAAATAAAATGATTACACATGAAGAAAAATCAATAAAATTATTATCGCAATTAGATTTAGTCGAAAAATGTATTGATACTGATATTATGAATTCTTGGGTTCTTAAAATTGATCAAGTAGATGTAAAGGAATGTGCTGAAGTAATGATGATAAATGTTATTATTCCTTTTTATTTTGTAAATTCATTATTTCATAAAATGAAAAATAATGATTCGTTGATAATAAATGTTTCCAGTATGGAAGGCAATTTTAATACTAGGAAAAATGGAAATCATATCCATACGAATATGGCAAAAGCTTCCTTAAATATGTTAACTATGTCATCAGCTGAATATTTAGAAAAAAATAAAATTTATATTTCTAGTGTTGACCCTGGATGGGCATCACATGAAAAACCATCATCAGAAGAATTAGAAGCACCAATTGACTATATGGATTCTGCTTCTAGAATTCTTGATCCAGTATTTTCATATTATATTCATGGAATAAAACAAATAGGTGTGCTACTAAAAGATTATAGAAAATATGAATGGTAAGAAGTTCGTTTTTTAAATATCATCAAAAATTTGAAATATTAAGATATAAATAATATTTACTTTATTCTATTTTACATCAATGAATAACAAAATAAATCCATTGTCTTTCTCAAAGGATGATAAATTAAACGTACGTGTTTATCATAAAATAAAAAAAGGAACTGGATATGATGAACATATTATTAAATATTCAAATATTATACATGATATAAATGGTTTCAAACATTATAATCCTATATATTCTAAGAATAATACAGCTATTCAATATATACATTATTCATACCATACCTATTTAGATAATCTTGACAAACATTATAAAAATGATAATAAAAAATTACATCTATTCGAATATAAAAAATATAATAGGAATGATATATGTCAATTTGTTGATACAATAATCCAATATATTTCTCAATTTCACGATTCTTATTCATATGTGAACATAAATTTTACAGGAACAGATGATCCATTAAAATTTACAAATGAAACACAAGAACAAATGATTGATTCTATTATTAATAATATACATAGTAGAATCAATGAATCATTATTTTCTTATTCATTTGTTATAAACTATGATTTGACAAAAGTTAATTATTTACCAGAGGAAATAACATACGAATAATTAAATTTTTAATATATATTCTTTTATATTGTTTGATACTTTCAACCAATTATCATCATCTTGATATTGCCAAACAGTTCCATATTGTGTTCCATTTTCAATATATAACATATCATCAAATACACATCCATTATCTCCAACTTTTACTAAACAATTATAAAAATCATTAGATTCTAGTTTACTATCTTGATCAAGACTATTATCGCTCTCATTGTAAAAATCATCTTCACTTAAATATCCAACATTTTTTGAAAAATTTACTTTTGAAAGTATTATAGATGTTGGTATTTTACTCAAATTAAACTTAACTGGATAACTACTATTGAATAATTCGGATGATATTTTGGTTAAATAATCATATAGTTCTTGTGGTAACTGAATTCCTTTTTCTTGACATACTTTATTTACTTCTTCTTCTGTAAATGGTTCTGCTAGTGTATAACCATAATATTTTCCATATTCATGACCATCACTATATACTGAAATTCTCTTTGCAAATGTTCCTTTCTTATTATTGAGTTGAGATTTTAGTTGTAAATAGTTCATTGTTTTTAACTTAATTATATATTGGAATGATATATAAAATGAAACTATCTCAACATTTTATATAAAGTAAAAATTAGTCATCTATTTCTCCAAATATTTTCATTAAATATTCTTCTATGTTATTTGAAACTTTTGTATAAGTATATTCAATACCATTTGTGGTACATATGGTCCAAATAGTTCCATATTGTGTTCCTTGACAAAAACATATACATGCTCTATCTACAGTATTTAACATCATAAAAGTTTCCATAAATGTAAAATTACCCATATCTATTTCATGGATATAATCATTTTCAGTAGTTAATTTATTTATATCCAAATAGACATTAAGATCTTTTATTTTACAGTAATCAGGTAAATCATTTAACATAAACATAGTTGGTTTATTTCCTATAAATATTTCTCTTGATATTTTCGTTAAATATTCATATAATTCCAAAGGTTGGAAACTGTTAGACGAAATACTAACTAACGCTAATTATATTAATTGTAAAAATATTTCTACTATTATTATATTATGTATTTTGTCATGAATATTTAATATTATATCAATATATAAACCA
>Ga0257125_1002554_pt1 | contig 14580 bp, 14 predicted proteins | sample SI106_200metaG_FD_190183 | JGI IMG/M metagenome (GOLD analysis project Ga0257125, IMG submission 190183) | Marine microbial communities from Saanich Inlet, British Columbia, Canada - SI106_200 | ecosystem: Environmental > Aquatic > Marine > Inlet | place: Canada: British Columbia | collected...
CTAAGAAAAGATAGAGATGAAGCTTTAAAATATAAAGAAATGAATGATAAAATCAAACAAAATAAAGCATCTTATCTAAACATCCAAATTAATAAATCAGATTCTCAAAAAACAAACTTTCAAAACAGTATGGATAAACATAAACAAGGAATTGAAAAAATAAGTTCTTCAATAGATGACCTTAAAAAAGAAAATGAAGAAAAAAGAGAATCACTTGAACAATTAAATAAAAAAATAGAAGATGGAAGTGAAAAAGGACAAGTAGAAATAACAAGGGAAATTGAAGATCTAAAAGTTGGTTTAGCAAAAAACCATACTCAAATAGAACATCATAAGGATGAAATTAATAGATTAAAAAAAAGAGAACAAGATTTAGAAAATGAATTAAGTACAGTAGGAGAAAAAGTAAATGATTTAGAAAAAAGAAAAAAAGAATTAGAAACCGAAAAGAAAAACAATCTAGATGAAAGAGAAGAACTTAATACAAAAATAAAAGAATTCAAAGAAAAAAATAAATTAGATGCAGTAGGGGATATTGAACAAGAAATAGTTGAAATTGATGATAGTTTAGAAGAAATACAAAAAAAAGTTCATGAATTAAGAGAGAATCAACAAAGGATTATTAGAAAAAAAGATAGTATAACTTATCAAATAAATACAGTAGAAGATAAAATTAAAAAAGTTGCAGAAATTGAAAAAGATCACAAAGATCAAGTTGATGAATTAAAAAAACAAAGAGAAGAATTCGTTTCTATAACCGCCCAACTAAACGATCTCCTTAATGAAGATTCTTCAATAGCAAAAGAATTAGCAAAACATAAAGAAAACATGTTTGATAATGAACAAGAACTTGCAAAACTTAATGCGAAAAATGCTGCAATACAAGAAAGTATTTATGGAGATATCGCAATTAAAAAGATTATAGAGTTAAAAAAACCAGGTATCCATGGTGTTGTTGCAGATCTTGGTAAGGTTAGCAGTAAATACTCACCCGCCCTAGAAGCAGCAGCAGGACCAAGAATAAAAAGTATTGTAGTAGAAGATGATAAAACAGCTGCAGAATGTATAAACTATTTAAAGAAAAACAAACTGGGTTTTGCTACTTTCCTTCCCTTAAATAAAATAAGAACAAATAATTCAGAAGAAGCACTAAAAAAATTCTCAAAAGACAAAGGGTGTCATGGACTTGCAATTGATTTAGTAAGCTTTGATAACAGATTCAAAAAAGCATTTGAATATGTGTTCTCAAATACATTAGTTGTAGATAATATTGAAACCGCAAGGAATATTGGAATAGGCAATGCAAAAATGACTACATTAGGTGGAGACCTTACAGAAAAAAGTGGAGTTATGAAAGGTGGTTTCAGAGCAAAGAGAAAAGGATTAGGGTTTAAAGAAGTAGACATAACAAAAAGCATAGATATGTATGAATCTGGAGTTAATGCATTAAGAGATAAAATAACAAAATTAGAAAAAACTAGAGATAAAAACGAAGAAAAAATAGTAGAATTAAGACAAACAAAAGCAAACCTCGAAGGAGAGATAATTGTCAAAGAAAAAAGCCTGCATTTAGAAGATAGTGATATTGGTGTAAGTAAACGTCAAGTTGAAGAATTAAACAAAGAACTAGAAAAATTTGATAAAGAACTTGATGAAATTATAGAAAAAATAAGTGAAGATAACAAAGGTTTGGCTCAGAAAAAAATAAAAAAAGAAGAATTAAGGGGTAAGATTAAAGAATTAAAAAATCCATTACTTCTAGCAGAACTAAATACTTTTGAAGAAATGAAAACCAAACTTAATGAAGAAATTATCAGATTAGATACAGAAATAAAAAGTGTAATAGAACACATTTCTAGTATACATAATCCTGAAAAGCAAAAAACACAAGATGTAATGGAAAACCTAACAAAAGAATCAGAAGAATTTAATACAAAAATAAAAAATCTGAAAAAAATAAATGCAGAAAAAGAAACTATTTTAGAAGAAAAACAAAAAAAAGCAGATCAATTCTACTCAAAATTTAAAGTGATGTTCGATAAAAAGAAAAAACTAGATACGGAACTAATGTCAAACGAAAGAATAATAGATACAAAAAAAGATGATAGTAGGGATATAGAAATAAAAGTTAATGGCCTAAGTATTAAAGTTGCAGAAATTAATGCAAAACTCGCAGAACTAAATCAAGAGTTTGAAGAATATCATGGTATCGAAATATTAACAGAAGTTAGTGAAGAAGATCTTAAAAGAGAAATTTCTAAATTTGAAAAAATGAAGGAAAACATAGGCAGTGTTAATATGAGGGCTTTAGATATTTATGATGATGTTGAAAAAGAATTTAATGTTTTATTAGAAAAAAGAAAGACACTAACAGGAGAAAAAGAAGATGTTGTTGGTATGATGACTGAAATAGAAACTAAAAAAGCAGATTTATTTATGAAAACATATGAAGTTATAAGAGAAAAGTTCAAACATAATTTTTCATCCTTAACAACAAAAGGAGAAGCAGATTTAGAATTAGAAAATGAAGAAAACATTTTCGAAGGTGGTCTAAATATTAAAGTTAGAATTACAGGAAACAAATTCTTAGATTTAAGAAGTTTATCAGGTGGAGAAAAAACACTAACAGCCTTAGCATTTATTTTTGCAATACAAGAACATGAACCGGCTTGTTTCTATATTTTAGATGAAGTAGATGCAGCATTAGACAAACATAATTCTGAAAAACTGGCAAATTTGATAGGAGATTATTCAAAAAACGCCCAATATATCATGATTAGCCATAATGATTCAGTTATATCAAAAGCATCTACATTATATGGTGTTAGTATGAATAAACACAATATAAGTAATGTAGTTAGTCTAGAAATCTAAATAAATTTTAATAAAAAATTAAATACCAAGAAATTTATCGCCAAAAACATGAAGTAATATCATTATAATTATAACAACAATACATATAACAACAATATGTCCTGGTTTAAATTCTATCTTTGATCTATATTCGTCAAAATATCTTACTAATCCACCCATGCCAGAAGGCATTTGAATCTTATCTACCATACTATATTGTAGTTTTGTTTGCTTTAAAAATGTTACGGAATTTCAAATCCATATTACAAAATCATAGATTATAAAAACAAATTTCTTAATCCAATTAATATGAAATTAGATTTAATAGTAGATCAATTTCGAGATAAAAGAATTCTAGTTATTGGAGATGTTATGTTAGACAAATATATCATTGGAGATGTAAATAGAATAAACCCAGAAGCCCCTGTTCAAATTGTAAGTGTTTCAGATGAAAAATATGTTCCAGGGGGAGCAGCTAACACAGCAAATAACATCGATTCTTTAGGTGGCTATGTAACATTAATAGGGGTATGTGGAGATGATCCTGAAGCAAACAAACTAGAATCTCTTTTAGGAGAAGTAAACCCTATTTTAATAAGAGAAAAATCAAGGAAAACAACTCAAAAAATAAGAGTAGTTAGTCAAAATCAACAATTACTCAGAGTAGACTATGAAGATACACATCCAATTCTAAAACAAACAGAAGAAAAAATTTTAAGATATGTTCTTGAAAATATTAATGATTATGATTGTATTGTTATTTCAGATTATGCCAAAGGTCTAGTCACTCAAAGATTGGTTAATGAAATTAATAGCGTTGCAAAAAGTAAAAATGTAATAGTAGACCCAAGACCAGATCATAGAGAATTTTACAAAGGGGTTTATTTAATAACACCAAATCTAAAAGAAGGTTGTGAATTATTAGGATTAGACTATGGAAAAGACCCAGGAGAATTAGGAAGATTACTAGTTGATTATTTTGGATCTAATATTCTTTTAACATTAGGTAAAGATGGAATGGCTTTATTTGAATTAAATGGAAGCGTTAAAAAAATTCCTACTTCTGCAAGAGAAGTTTATGATGTTTCTGGTGCAGGAGACACTGTTGTTGCAACAACAGCACTATCTCTAGCTTCTGATGCTGATTTAGCACAAGCTGCAAGAATAGCAAATTACGCAGCAGGTATTGTAATTGGAAAAACAGGTACATCTACAACAAATATTGATGAATTAAAAAAAGAAATAGGGTAAGAATAAGCCACCTTTTGTAAGAACCATTAGCGTCATAAAAAAATCATGACGATGCTCTTTCTTAGCATTTAACTAAGCCTCATTCCGAGTTGCACCGATCAGGGCTCACCGTTTCATCCATTCTCTTAACGACGTCAACAGGTTAACTGACTTTTGTTTCCAAAAGATTCGCTGCATCATCCCATAATGTTAAAAGTGGTATCGTTTCTGTGTGGTTGCCATCCATTACTGAATGTGGTATTTCACCACTGACCATAATATGATATATAATACCATACCGGTGGGCGGACTTTCCTCAGTGAATAAATCACCGTTAGCTAAGCTCTTACCCTATGTTAATTAAGAAGAAATATTGCTTTAAAAAGCTTATGATTTTGAAAAACCTTATATATTGGTTAATATATCATTATTTATGATAAACGAATTACTATGGATTGTTTTAATGTTAGTTTCTTTTTCAGGAATTATTCTAGCTTACAGATTTTTTGGGAAAACCGGATTATATATTTGGATGGCAATGGCTGTGATTATAGCTAATATCCAAGTTATGAAAACAATAAGTTTTTTTGGTTTAGTTACAGCTTTAGGAAATATAATTTATGGCTCTACTTTTTTAGTTACAGATATTTTAAATGAAAATCACTCTAAAAAGGATGCTAAACAAGCTGTTTGGGTTGGTTTTTTTATTTTAGTTAGTGTTACCATTATTATGCAAATTTGTTTAGGATTTAAGGCTCATGAGTCTGATACTTTGAGTCCGGCTTTACAAACTATCTTTGGTTTATTACCTAGGATTGCTTTTGCAAGTTTAATTGCTTATTTAATATCTCAATTACATGATGTTTGGGCTTTTAATTTTTGGAAGAAAAAGTTTAAAGGAGAAAAGCTATGGTTGAGGAATAATTTATCAACAATGGTTAGCCAATTGATTGACAATGTTGTTTTTACTTGGATTGCTTTTGTGGGTTTATTTGGAATATTTGGATGGGAACAAGTTTTTGAGTGGCCCCTGGTAATTATGATTTTCTTTGTTTCTTATGCTATGAAGTTTGTTGTTGCTGTATGCGATACCCCTTTTATTTATTGGAGTAAAAAAATCAAAAAAGAAGGAAAGTTATTCTAACCATTTTTTCTTTAATTTATCAAAATTACCTTCATTAATACTCTCCCGAATATTTTCCATCAACTTCAAAATAAAATGTTCATTATGGTAAGCAGCTAAACTATAAAAAGTCCATTCTTTAGATATAAACAAATGCCTTAAATACGCTCTTGAGTAATTCTTACAAACATAACAACCACAAGTAGAATCAATTGGTTTTTTATCTTCTTTAAATTTAGAATTACTTATTACCATCCTAAACTTATTTTCAAAACATCCCCCTTCAGAAGGCGATAAATACAAATGTCCTCTTCTACCCCACCTAGTTGGAGCAACACAATCAAACATATCAACCCCTTCTGCAACAGAATTAAAAATATCTTCAACAGCACCTATACCGAGCAAATGCTTAGGTTTTTTCTCAGGCAACAAAGGAATAACCCACTTCAAAATATCAACCATATCTTTTTTTGTCTTCCCCAAACTACCACCAATTCCAAACCCATCAAATTTTAACCCCCCAATAAATTTAGCAGACTTAATCCTCAAATCTCTAAAAGCACCACCTTGAACAATACCAAAAAGTGCTTGTTTTTTATTATAATATTTTAAACACTCCACAGCCCATTTATGAGTTCTATCCAAAGCTTCAGAAGTATATTTTTTATCAGATAAAGGAGAAGTACATTCATCAAAAGCAAAAATAATATCAGAGCCTAAATTAGATTGGATTTGCATAGAAATTTTTGGTGTTAATCTAACTTTATCACCATTGAGAGGATTTTTAAAACTAACACCTTTATCATCAATCTTAGCCCATTTATTCAAATTATCTTTAACGCTTTTCTTGCCGGGAAAAATATTGTCTGCAATCTTTCCAACACCATGTTCCATCCCATAACCTAAAGAAAAGGCTTGAAACCCTCCTGAATCAGTTATAATCGGTTTATCCCAATTCATAAACCCGTGTAATCCTTTAAACTTTTTAATAATTTTATCTCCTGGACGTAAATGTAAATGGTATGTATTTGCCAAAAGAATTTCAGCACCTAACTTTTCCATTTCTTGTTGATCCAATGACCTAACCGAAGCTAATGTTGCAACAGGAGTAAAAGCAGGAGTTTTAAAAGAACCATGATCTGTAAAAACCTCTCCAGTTCTAGCTTTTCCGTCTTTTTTAAATATTTTAAATTTCATCTTATTTTAAATATTTCAAATTTCATTCAAGTAACTCAGCAATTTTTTCTCCAAAAGATTTAGCAGAGTCTGGACCATCTGCAGTTACAATATTACCATCCACACAAACGCCTTCATCAATATATTCAATATGATTAGCACTAAAATAATTAGATTGCTCATTATCCCCATTCCAAACAGTTGCCCTCTTACAATCTAAAATTCCAGATTTAGCAAGAATCATAGGAGCAATACAAATTGCACCAACAATTTTCCCATTATCATTAGCCATTTTAGCTAACCCTAATGCTTCTTTATCTTCAAAGTATCCCCTTGCACCATTTCCTCCAATGAAAACAACTGCTTTATACATATCTAACCCTAATAAGGAATCTTGAATTGTAATATCTGGAGAAATTTCTAATCCTAATTTTCCTTTTGCTTTCTCAACTGTTTTAGACGCAATATGACACCTAAAACCCTTACTTTGAATAGACTCCTTTGTATCCATTAATTCTTTATCATGAAAATTTTCTTGCGCTATAACTAAAATAACATCTGCCATTGAATATCACCTGATTAAAAAGAAAAATTAATCATATAAGAAACTTACCTTTTTCTATAATAATAACATTATCAACAATAATTGTAGGCTTATAAAAAACACCATCTAGATGAATAGGAACACTTAATTTTCCATGATAAGACAAATTATTTCCTAAAGCAACATGCGCTGTACCTAAAACTTTTTCATCTTCTAAAATTTTTCCAATAACTTTTGCTTTATCATTAGTTCCAATTCCTAATTCAGCAACAGCATAAGCATCTTTATCATTCACACTATCCAATTCTTTTTTTAATTTTGATGCAACTTCACCACCTTTAATTTCAATAGCATATCCATCTTTAATAACCAGTCTAATAGGTTCATCAACTTTTTCTAAAAAAGAAGCATCCACAACCAAAACCCCATTGGTAGTGCCTTCGTTAGGACTTAAAGAAGCCTCTCCACAAGGAAGATTATGAAAATCGCCTTTTTCCCTTAATAATATTCCCCCAAACCCTTGTCGTCCAGAAGTGTCCATCTTAAGATCTGTTCCAGCAGCAGTTGTAATATGAATAAATTTAGATTTAGTTAAAATAGAAGTTAATCTTTCTGTTCTTTCTTTCATCTTTTCATAATCGAAAGTTATAGTTCTTACGAACATATCTTCAGTTATCTTAGGCATTGAAGCAATCCTGGCACCGTTTCGACTAGCTTTAATTCTAGACTTTGTATGACTTAAACTTTTAGAAGTCATAATCATAATAACATCGCTTTGCATCATCTCTTCAGCAACTTCAGAAGAAGGTTCCTCCCCACTAACTTTAGGTTCTTCAATTTTTAATAATTTAGTAAAATCAGTATATTTTTTTGACTCTTCAAAAACATATTTAGCTAATTTTTCTTTTTTGATATCATATACCACTAAAAATTTTTCATGTTTTTTTAAATCAAAATAACTTTTTAATGCTGCATTAATTGCATTTTTTAAAGAACTCATTTTTTTCTAAGATCATACATTATTTCTTCTAGTTTTTTCAAATTCCACTTAATTGAATCGTACTTTCTTCTTAAATTTCCATTTCTAAAATCAAACTTTAAAAATTCTCCATAGATATCTTCAACAAAATTTTTAATCTTTTCAACTTCTTTAACTTTTCTTTTTGTGGCTAATGAAACCGCTTTCCTTGTAACTTCTCCTGTTAAATCACATATACCCATTAAATAATCTTCATAACTAACATCTAAACTTTTAATAGAAGGTAATCTCTTAGAATTAATAAAATCATAATATGCAACAGCTTCCACATATTCTTGACAAGCATCTGAATAAGCACCTTCAAAAAATAATTTTCTATCAAAACTAGCAATTTTATCAAGTTCTTTTTTTATTTTCTCAGACTTTTTAAGATTAGATGTTGCTTCTTTTGAATTCTCCCTATGAATAGAATAAATAACCTGTTTTGAAGATTTTAATAATTCTCTAGATTTTTTAATTAATTCTTCTCGTTTAGAATCATAATTAGTTAGTTTTTCCCTTATTTCTTTAAATCCTTTTAACATTTTTATATCGCTTATAAACTAAACATCCTTTATAAACTTTTCTAACAATTATTATTAGATAAATTAATAAAGTTAAATTTAATAATTGAAATATGCAAATTAAAAAAGAAACTAAAAGAATAAATAATAATAAAATAATAATTCTCCTACCTTATTGGAGTAGTTATGGTACTAAAAAAAATTCTTTTGATAAAATTAAAGAAAATATTCCCAAAGAGTTTGGATACATATCTTATTTTTTTACAAAAGATATAATAAATTCTAACCCCCTTTTAACAAAAAAATATTTTAATAGGTTTTTATCCCAAGTTATTAAGGACATAAACAAAGTAAAAACAAGAAAATTCTATATTTATGCTCAAAGTTTGGGTGGATTATTTGCAATGATAATTTCAGACAAATGCGATATAAAAAAATGCATATTAATAAATCCTGGAAATAATCTTGCTGAAAGTTTTTGGAATGGAACAGCAACAACAGAATTAAAAAAAGAAATGGAAAACAAAGGTATCACATTAAAAAAATTAAAAAAAATCTGGAATACGATTTCCCCTGATTTTTATTTTAAGAATAAATCAAAAAACACAGAATTTTATATTAAACTATCAAAGATAGATAAAATTATCCCTTACAAAAATGGAAAAAAATTAATTAAGTTATTGAAACAGAATAAAATAAACTTCAAATTGCATCAAAATTTCCTTTCTCATTCATTTTCTCTTATTTATGAAAGCATTTTTCCAAAAACAACATTAAATTTTATAATAAAAGAAAAATAACAAAAAAACGCTTTTAATTACCCTTTTTCTTAAAAACAAGGATTTTATCATTATTTTTGCTTAAATTTCCGAAACATTTATATACAAATCTTATTAATATTGTAGTATTAAAAAGAGGTAGCTATATATGGTAAGTACATTCAGAAATGCAATTGACTTTTTTGACAAAATAGGAGTTTATGATGTTATTCTCCCTTTCTTACTTGTTTTTACAATAGTATTCGCAATTCTAGAGAAAACAAAGGTTTTTGGAACTGAAAAAATAGGAGATAAAGAAGTAACAAAGAAAAACCTTAATTCAATGGCAGCACTAATTATTGGATTTTTAGTTGTTGCATCTTCACAATTAGTTGAAACAATAACAGAAGTTTCTTCAAATGTTGTTGTTTTATTATTACTATCAGTATTGTTCTTATTATTAGTAGGATCTTTTTTCAAAGAAGGAGACGCGGTTTTTTTAGAAAATGGATTTTGGAAATATCTTTTTATGATAATAATGTTTATAGGTATTGTTGGAATTTTTTTACATGCAATTGAAAACGATGATGGAGACTCTTGGTTAGAATATGCATGGGATCAACTTACAGATAATTATAATTCAACAGCAGTAGGTTCAATTATTTTAATCATCATAATTATTGTTTTTATGACCTATGTAGTTGGTGGGTTTAGACCTGACGCCCATAAAGGTGGCGGGAAAGAGAAAAAAGAATAAGGGAGGATCACAAAATGGCACTATATGAACTTAACAGTTTTATAACAACAATAGAAGCATGGGGACTAACAGATATACTTTTACCCTTTTTATTAATATTTACAATAATGTTTGCAGTTTTACAAAAAACGCAAATGTTAGGACAAGATAAAAGAGAATTTAATGTAGTAGTAGCATTAATAATCTCATTATTATTTGTAATACCTCATGCAACAGGAAGGTATTCCACTTCATATGACCCAGTAAATATAATTAATCAATTTATACCTGGGGTTTCTTTAGTTGTTGTTGCAGTATTAATGTTATTTGTAATCCTAGGTATATTCGGCGGTAATGCAGAATGGTTTGGTAAATCACCTTCTGCTATGATTGCGCTTTTATCAATAGTAGCAGTTGTATGGATTTTTGGAGCATCTGCTAACTGGTGGGATGGATGGAATTGGTTTATAAATTTTTTCGGAGAAGATGCAACATCTCTAATAATTATAATACTGGTATTTGGTGTTATAATATGGTTTATAACGAAATCAGACAGTCCAACAGCAGGCCAATCAATGATGAATAAGTTGGGAGATATTTTTAAAATTAAAAAATAAATAAACCATGGCAACTTTTTTAGACATCGGACTAATACAAAAATTTGATCTTATTTTTCCATTTTTATTGGTTGTTGTAATCATTTGGGGTATTTTAAGTAACTCAAAATTCCTCGGAGAAGGAAAACAACTTATTCATGGATTAATATCATTAATTCTAGGTTTTATTGTTTTAATAACACCTGCAGCTAGACAAGTAATCAACAAAATGGCCCCATGGTTTGTTGTATTAATTATGTTTATATTCTTCTTATTGTTATTATCAAAAACAGAGGGTGGAGAATCAAACACAGATTATGGGTGGTTAGTAAAAATATTCCTAATAATCTCTTTTATAATATTCATTTATTCTCTAATAGATGTAATGGTTTGGAACGATGATTCAAATGAATTAGGAAATACGATAGAAGATGGCTCTCCTGCAGATAGTGGGAGAAGTGGGTTTTATAATACTCTTAGACATCCAACTATAATGGGTTTAGTTCTAATATTTATTATAGGTGCATTTACTATACATAAATTAAGCACAGAAGGTTAATTTAATTATTTTTTAGAATCTTTAACTACTCTTTTTAATTCATTAACATTCTCAGTAAATGTTGGAAGAACCTTCTCAAAAACTTTCCCCATTGCTTTAACTTCAGTACCAACATTTACAATATTTTTATCATATTCATTAATTTTACCAATAACAGAACTATGAAGTTGACTAAAGTTCTCTTTAACATTTTGAATATCTTGTTCAATCTTAGTTAATCTTCCTTCTATTTTATCTTTCCACTCAATTATTTTATTGATACTCTTAACAAGTTCTTCCCATTTTTCATCGATTATGGCTTCTGCCATTTCTTCAATGTTTTCTTTAGTTTCATTAAAAACAGGATTATTCATAGCAGGAGCACCCATATTAGGAGCATCATTAACAGGAGCACCCATATCCATAGGGGGCTGATCTAAAGCAGAAGGACCTTGTCCTATTCTACTATCATCAATAGGAGAACCAGGAATATTAGTAGTATCTACATTATTTAATGCATCAAAAATTTCTTGAGAATTATAACCTTCATTCTGTAGTTCTTGAATTATTTGATCATTACTTAACCCCTGTTGTTGCAAATTAGAAATTGTGTTCATAGGAACCCCATTTCCAGCCCCTTCAGGAGGAAATAATCCGCTAACTTGTTCAGGTGAAGGTGTCTTTTCTTTCTTTTTTCCAAATAGAGCCATTAATATAACCTCTTTTAAGCATTATTTACTAGGTAACATATAAAAATCTTTCTTTTTTAACAATGATTATAATAATTTTTTACTTTCTAACCTATCATCAACTAGTTTTTCAACATTTCCTTCTGTAACAAAATTAACAGGATTCCACATTTCAATGTATCTCTTTAAAACTTCTACATCTTCTTTTCTTGCACTACTTTTAAGTTCTCCAACAAATTCCTTAACCACCCTCTTCATATTTTCTATTTCCTTCTTTAATTCATTAATCTCAGAAGAAGAGGCCTTATCTTCAGATAATAATTTTTTATATCTATTAAGATCATTTTGCTCATTAACTAAAAGCTTTTTTCTTAAATTACTTAAACTTTCTTCTAAAAGTTTTACTCGTCTACTAATCTGAATAAATTCAGAAGAATAATCATTAGGCATACCTTCTTTTTCATCATTATCTTTATCAGATTTTGGAAAAGAGTCTAAATCGTTTTTATCAGCCATAATAACTAATAATTGTAATTATTATAATAAACTTATGTTAGCATACTGAAGTAGTAATAAAAAACAATACTTAAAAGATATTATAATATAATATAAAAAAAAAGAAAGTATTATAAAATAATACATCCATATAACAGTAAATAACTAAAAATGCCAAAATTTACGAACAGAGTGAGTAAGATTTGGCATTTTAGAATAAAATGCCAAAGAAAGCAATATCAGCAACAATTGATGAAGATCTAATCAAATGGATCAGTAAAAAAACAGAAGAAGATTCAAAATATAGAAATAAATCCCATTTAATAGAAGTTGCACTAAACGAACTTAAAAAAAATGAAAAAAGAGGTGTGTAATGGCCTTGTTTAACAAAGACCAGAAATTGTTTTCTTATGATATAATAAGGGAAGGAGAAGAGATAATCTTAAAAATAAATTGTGAAACTTATAGTAAAGCACCATCTCTTGAAAATGATTCACTATTAATGTCCAAAACAATTGATATTTTAGAAGAGTCTGGATCTGTAACAAAAATAGTATTTTCACAAAAAAGAGAATATGAATATGATTATGCAACAGCACAAATGCTTCTAGAAATTGCAAGAATTTTTAATAAATTAGTAAAAGAAAAAGCAGCTTCTTATTATGGTATTAGTAATAATGCTGATATCGAATCTGCAAAAAGATATTCAGAATTACAACAAATAATATTTCAACTTCTTAGAACAGATCCTCTCGCAGCATATGTAGAAACCAAAAGAATTATGAGAAGGGAAAAGATAAATGCACAAAAAGCAACAGATAAAAGTATAACAGCTTCTTCAGAAAAATACATCCTACTCCTAAATTATATCAAAGGATTATTAGAAAAAACAAAAATTATCTCTATTTCAAAAAAAGAATTAGTAGGCTTAAAAATAGGGGATAGATCTCTCTATAGCAAAATATTAACTTCCACAATAAGACCAGATTTCATGTTTACAAAACTAATGGCTTCTTATCCAGAAGATGGAGAAGAATTAGATACATACACAATGGGTAATAATGAGATAACAATATTTGCACTTCCTGATTCAGTTCAAAACCTTTACCATATAATACCTCCAGAATTTAAACTAACAGAAGGAAAATATGATATTTTAGATACTGCTAGAAAAATAATGGCAGAACATAAACCAAAAAAATCAGAATTTGTAGATCCGGAAAGGATGAGGGATGTTTTTTATAAGGTAGGTCATGATTTGATAGAAGAAGTATGTGATTATAAAAAAGTTAAATTAAAAGAAAAAGAAATAGATGAACTAACAAACATTTTAGTTAGATATACTGTTGGTTTCGGTTTAATAGAACTTTTATTACAAGATAAAAAAATTCAAGATATAACAATAAATTCTCCAATGGGTCAAACACCGGTTTTCCTTATACATGAAGAATATGGAGATTGTAAAACTAATATAATACCCACTGTTCCTGAAGCAGAATCTTGGGCTTCTAAACTAAGAATGATTTCAGGAAGACCATTGGATGAAGCAAATCCAATTTTAGATACTGAATTATCAATTCCAGGAGCAAGAAGCAGAATAGCTGTAATATCACCACCCTTAAATCCATCTGGCTTAGCCTATGCTTTCAGAAGACATAGAGATAAACCATGGACCTTGCCTTTATTTATTGCAAATAAAATGATTAATCCATTAGGGGCTGGAATTCTTTCATTTATCATAGATGGATCAAAAACAATGTTGGTTGCAGGAACAAGATCAGCAGGAAAAACGTCTTTCTTAAGTTCATTATTAGTAGAAATTATGAGAAAATATAGAATAATAACCATAGAAGATACATTAGAGTTGCCTACTGGCCCTTTAAGAAAAATGGGATATAATATCCAACATATGAAAGTTGCTTCTGCAATGACAAAAGGAACAACAGAGATTTCAGCAGAGGAAGGGATAAGAACAACATTAAGAATGGGAGATTCTGCCCTAATTGTAGGAGAAGTTAGAAGCAGTGAAGCTAAGGCCCTGTATGAAGCGATGAGGATTGGTGCCTCTGCAAATGTAGTAGCAGGAACAATACACGCAGACTCACCCTATGGTGTTTATGATAGGGTTGTTAATGATCTGGGAGTTCCAAAAACAAGTTTTAAAGCAACAGACCTTGCCATTATAACTAACCCGATCAGATCTGCAGATGGCCTTCATAGATTTAGAAGAGTAACTCAAATAACAGAAGTAAGAAAAATGTGGGAAACAGATCCTTTACTTGAAAAAGGATTTGTAGATC
>Ga0257125_1002563_pt1 | contig 14554 bp, 7 predicted proteins | sample SI106_200metaG_FD_190183 | JGI IMG/M metagenome (GOLD analysis project Ga0257125, IMG submission 190183) | Marine microbial communities from Saanich Inlet, British Columbia, Canada - SI106_200 | ecosystem: Environmental > Aquatic > Marine > Inlet | place: Canada: British Columbia | collected...
AGCGAAGGACTTTTTATTTTTCGGAATCCCTGGAAACAACTGCGGCCTGGTTAATGGGAGCCATCTGGTTAATGCCGGTATTGTACGCTTTTTGGAGTGCCTTTCATCCGGCAGAGTATTCGACCCATTTAGTACTATCAGCACCACTCACCCTTGAGAATTTTTACCGAGCATGGGAGCAGGCTCCTTTTGTTCGTTATTTTCTAAATACTTTCCTCCTGGTCACCATTATTTTAATCGCGCAATATATTTTGTGTACTCTGGCCGCCTATTCATTTGCCCGATTTGAATTTAGAGGCAAAAGTATTATCTTCTCGATAATTCTATTGCAATTGATGATTATGCCGGAGGTATTACTGGTTGAAAATTATCAGACTATTGGGAAGTTAGGCTTGTCCGATACCATCACTGCTATTGGTTTACCCTATATGGCAAGCGCTTTTGGAATTTTTTTACTTCGCCAGACGTTCAAAACGATACCGACTGAGCTGGTTGAGGCCGCCAGAGTGGAGGGCGTATCATCGGTCGGGATTTTATTAAAAGTTTATATTCCTTTGGCCCGTCCCACCTATATCGCTTATGGTTTGGTTTCAATTAGTTATCATTGGAACAATTTTTTATGGCCATTGGTCATCACTAATTCTGTTGAAAGCCGACCATTAACGGTTGGTTTGGCAATTTTCGGGGCTCCGGAATCCGGTGTCGATTGGTCAATAATCACCGCAGCAACGGTAATGACAATGACTCCTTTACTAGCAGCCTTTTTACTTTTCCAACGGCAATTTGTTCAATCATTCATGCGTTCAGGGATCAAATAATAGAGAATTACTATGTCAAAACTATTCGTTAAACACCTCAGTAAAAGTTGGGGAGACACAGAGGTACTTCATGATATCAGCTTCAACTGCAAGCAGGGTTCCTTGTTGGTTTTATTGGGACCCTCCGGATGTGGCAAGTCAACCACACTTCGTTTAATCGCCGGTCTGGAAGATCCATCCCAGGGATCAATCATGATGGATGAGAAAGAGATCACACATTTGGTTCCAGGAAAACGAGGGATTGCCATGGTTTTTCAAAACTATGCCCTCTTTCCCCATCTCAGTGTGGTTGAAAATATTTTATTCGGTTTAAAAGCCAGAAAAATCAAAAAGGATGAACAGCAAAAACGCTTGAAATATGCTGCCAGTGTTCTCGGACTTAGCGATCTCTTAGATCGAAGACCGTCTCAATTATCCGGAGGGCAACGACAACGTGTTGCTTTGGGAAGAGCAATTGTCTATCAAAGTTCGATTTGTCTGATGGACGAACCGTTATCCAATCTGGACGCCAAACTGCGTCAGGAAATGCGCCAGGAAATTCGTAGTCTTCAACAACGTCTCGGCATCACTATGATCTATGTCACCCATGATCAAACAGAAGCCATGACTATGGCAGACCAAATTATTCTGATGAAAGATGGAGAAATTGAACAAATCGGTACACCTGAAGAGTTATATAAAACTCCCGCCACAGCGTATTCAGGGAATTTTATTGGTACACCTCCTATGAATATCCTTCGCCCGGATCAAAAGATTTTAAGTGCTTTTGAATCCAGAAAAATGGACCAGGAACTGCTTTCAAAAATAGAAAAACAGTGCCTTATTGGTGTAAGACCCGAGCACATTCAATTGGATGAAACCGGGATTCCCGCAACCATTAACACAATTGAATATCTGGGATCGGAAACATTAATAGCCTGCCAAATTGAAAACCAACCAATTCTATTCACAACACCAAACAAATTAAACATGGCACCAGGTGGGGCAATTAAAATTGGCTGGGGTGTTAAAAACCTGCATGTTTTCGACGCAAAATCCGGCAAAAGGGACGATAGCGTTTATCATCAATTATTGAATTAAGAGGATGAATCGTGATTAAGCATCAAGCTCGATATTGGAATCAAGTAAATGGCTGGCTAATGATTATCCCGGCTGTCTGTATGATTGGTTTGTTCACACATTACCCAATCTTTGCCACTTTTTTTAGATCATTTTTTGCCACACCAATAGGAACAAAACCGGCACCATTTGTAGGGTTGGAAAACTACAGTTTTTTAATGGAAGATGAGGTTTTTTGGAAGGTTCTTAAAAACAATCTGATCTATTCTTTTTGCACAGTGCCTGCCAGCATCGCCCTGGCATTGATTATGGCAATGACTGTCAATGGTAAAATAAAAGGTCGATCATGGGTAAGGTTATCGTTTTTTACCCCGACCGTGCTACCGATGATCGCTGTAGCAAATATTTGGTTGTTTTTTTACACACCTGAGTATGGATTATTTGATCAAATAATTATCTTTTTCGGTGGCAATAGTCATAATTGGTTGGGAAATCCCGATTCGGTCCTGGGCTCTTTAATTGTTATGGTCATATGGAAGGAATCTGGTTTTTTTATGATTTTTTACCTGGCAGCCTTACAGCAACTATCTCCAGAACTTCAAGAAGCAGGTAAAATAGAAGGATCAGGACGTTGGAACTACTTTCGCAGAGTTGAATTTCCCTTATTAATGCCTACCACTCTGTTTATTTCGATTAATGCTGTTATTAACTCTTTTAAACTGGTGGATCATTTGGTTATTATGACTAAGGGTGGTCCCGATAATGCGAGTTCATTACTTCTATATTATATCTATGAAAATGCCTTTAATTTTTGGGATACCCATTATGCATCGACGATCACTATCGTTTTGGTAATCATTTTAGCTATTATTTCATTGGTGAAATTTGCCTATTTGGACAAAAAAATCCATTATCAGTAATAAGGGTTGTGTGTAGTGTATTTTTCAAAAAAAATTATTAATTTGTTGTCCCAAGCCAATGACATATTGACTGATCAAAAAATGACCTGATACATTGAGCGAAAATAATCTTCAAACTTAGAATGTTAACTCATGATTCTGCGCCGTTTTGCTATTTGGTGGATCTTTAGTGTAGCTATACTGTTTACATTTTCAATCCACGCTACACCTGTCAACATCCCCATTTTTATCCCCAGTGGCGCTACCGCAGAAATTTCCAGGTTATATCTGAATCTGATTCAGCGGTTCCAGGTTAATCATCCCGATATCATTGTCGATTTCAACCCTACGACCAACTATAATAAACTATTAAAGAAAGTGATGCGACGTCACCAAAAAAACAAAATTAATGGTGTCATTGTCGCAGAGATTTCTGAACTTTTTACCTTGAAAGATTCTGGAATTGTAATCCCACTGGAAAAGTTTATTTATCGAGAAAATAAGAAGGATAAACCATTCTTACAATTGTTTCATCCGGAATTTCTTGAAAATAGTCGTGACCAAAATGGACGTGTTTATGGATTACCCTTTTATCGTAGTACTCCCATAATCTACTACAATTTGGATATATTATCTGCAGCCGGTATCGGAAAATCCGATCTTCCAAAAACATGGACGGAATTAAAAAGGATGCTGGTGCGTCTAAAAGAAAAAACGGGAATAACGCCTCTTGGGTTCGGTGGTACTTGGTATGATTGGATTTTTGAAGCTTTCGTCCATCAAAACGGGGGCAAATTATCAGAGTTGCAAAACACTAAGGTATTGTTCGATCATCCCGCTTCTATTGAAGCACTGGAGTTTTGGCAGGAACTCAATCAACTGAAGTTAATACAACGGGTGCATGATTGGAAAGCAACCCTAAATAGCTTTGTCCAAAGAGAACAGTTTCCGGTGATATATTATTCTGTAGGTGGTTTGGAAACTGTTCGTAAAAAAGCCAAATTCTCCTGGGCTGTTAGATTAATGCCGATTAACAAAATGAATTCAACACCTTTGGGTGGTGCTAATGTGTTCATTGCATCAGGTATGACCAAAATTGAAGAAAATGCCGCCTGGAAGTTGATTCGATTTTTATTGCAACCCGATGTTCAAATTGAAATTAGTTATGCCAGTGGCTATTTTCCGGTCTTAAAGAAAACATTAAACGATCCCATTCTGCTCAGGAGAAATCAATTGTTTCAACCTTTTTCAATCGCCTACCGGCAACTCTTTTATGGCAGATCTAAAATAATGACAAAAAACTTCATGCATATCCGTGAAATTTTAAAAGAAGCTATTGATTCAGCATTGGACCATAATATACCAGCCGCTCAATCTCTGCACTTGGCTCAATTGAAAAGTCAAAAATGGCTTGATTAAATAAACAATCCGAGTACTCTGATTTTCACTTTTTAGATAGCATCGATTCACTTTCACACTCAAAATGAAACTATGTTCAGATTGCCTAATTGGATTAGAAACTCAATCGCGACAAAAATCATGCTCGTGGTTTTCATATTCTATTTTATAGTGACGTTGACACTAACAATTATTCACATGATTGCTGAGTTTCAAAGCACACATTCAAAAGTAATTCAGCGTCTGGAACTATTTGGAGAAACATTTAATCCAGCTCTTTCCGGAGCAATGTGGGATGTTAATGAAGAACTGATCAATTCTACTCTAAAAGGAATGCTTCGCAATCCAATTCTAAATGGTGTTAAGATTGAAGATATCAAAAAGAAGCACATTCTTAATGGTGCGGGTGTTTTTACCAATTACTCAGGCGAATTAGTCGAATACGATACTGAAAAAGAAGACCTGATTCTTTCGACCAAAAAAATATTTTTTGATTTATTATCCTATCAATTCGATATCGTCTTCAAGGATGAAGAAAAAGTACTAACTCTAGGCATTTGCACTGTTTATTCCAGTATTGATACAGTTTTAAAAGAAGTTCAGCTTAGTTTTATTTTTATAGTCGTCAATGCTATATTGAAATCTTTGGCTCTTTGGGTGATTTACCTTTTGGTAAGCCGCCGAATGCTTTCCTACCCCTTAGCGAGATTGACCCAAGCCACGAGGAATATCCGCCTGGAAAATCTGGAGCATTTTAAACTGGATGTCAAAACTTCCGGACGTAATGAATTAAAAATCATGGAGGAAGCCTTTCATCTGGCTGTGAATAAACTGCTAACGGCCCGTAAAAGTCTGGAAAAAAGTATCCAACTTGCCAAACAACTCTCCAGTGAAGGAAGAAAAATATCTTCTTGCTTGTCGTACCAGAAACTTGGAGATCAGGTCTCAAGGTCTTTTGCCAAAATCGCAGCGAAAGAAATTAATGCCGAATTAATCATTTATGATGAATCCTCTATCAAAAAAGGAGAAGACAATGCTCAGTCTACAAAAGCAATTGATGATGATCTGTTAAAATTAAAAATATTCGATACTAAAGATAATTCACTTGTCGGAGAAGTCCGTTTAAATAATTGGATACATTTAGAAGAGTATCAGGAAATTTTCCCCATTTTTCAGGCGCTATTGGTCAATATTGCTAATACCCGAAGAAATATTGTAATACTTCGGGAGTTGGAGGAAAAGGCCAGTGACCTGGAAAAGAGCAATCAGGCGTTATCCAGGCTTGATCGATTAAAAGATGAATTTTTAGCCAACACCTCGCATGAATTAAGAACGCCTTTAAACGGGATTATTGGTGTTAGTGAAAGTCTGATTGATGGAATCGCCGGAACCCCCAATCAAACGCAAACACAACATTTGGCTATGATTGTGAAAAGCGCAAAGTCGTTATCAAATCTGATTAATGATTTATTGGACTTTTCAAAAATTTCAAATGATTCACTTCGGTTGGAAGTTATTGATTTAAGTCTACATCATGTACTGGACATCATGTTAACTTTTTTCACACCTTTGATCACTCAAAAGGGTCTGAAACTGGTAACCAACATTCCCAATCAACTCCCTTTGATTCAGGCTGACGAGAATAGACTTCAACAAATTCTTTTTAATTTGCTAGGAAATGCAATAAAATTTACAGTTCAAGGCAAAATAACAATTTCCGTCGTTCAACAGGATCAAATGTTAAAAATGTCAATTGGTGACACCGGAATCGGAATTCCTTCGGATCAGCACAAGTCTATTTTCAATCCGTTTGAACAAGCACATCGCAGTGATTTTAAACATACAGGGGGGACCGGGCTCGGACTGTCCATTTCAAAAAAATTGGTGGATCTACACGGTGGTAGTCTGGAAATGAATAGTTTGATGGATATAGGATCACTATTTTCCTTCACGATACCGATCTCGGATCAAAAGGAAGTCAATACCAAAACACTTAAGACATTATCTACCATCGCATCCCGATTCCCGGAGTTACCGTTCAGTCAACCCCTGGAAATCATCGAACCTGAAAATTGCCAGATCCCAGTTGTTTCCCGTTCAGAAACTGTTTTGGTGGTGGATGATGATCAACTTAATTTGCAGGTCGTCAAGAATTTCTTAATATTAAAAGGGTTTACTGTTTTGTTAGCCCAGGACGGATACGAAGCTTTGGATATGATTCAAAGTGAAAAACCGAGTCTGGTACTTTTAGACTTAATGATGCCTGGTTTGAATGGTTATGATACTTGTCGACAGATTAGAAAGAAGATGCCTCTCACCAAACTACCGGTTATTATGCTAACAGCGAGAGACCAGGTTTGGGATCTGGTGAAGGGGTTTGAGTGCGGTGCGAGTGACTATATGATTAAACCTTTTTACAAAGAGGAACTGCTAGCCAGAATCAACACACATCTTGAAGCCAAAAAAGCTACAGAGCGATTGCAGAAATTAACCAACCTGCAAGTTGAAATTGAACAACGTATACAAACGGAAAAGGAACTCTTAACCAGTCAAAAACGTCTCCTGGGCGTGTTAGATGCTTCTGATTCTGCATTGGTGACTGTGAATGAATCAATGACGATTATTTTCTTTAATCAAGGGGCAGAAAACCTCTTTGATTATCCAACAGATTCTATATCCGGAAAGCCGTTACATTCCATTTTTTCTTCTGAGAGCTACAAAGAAATCGAGGGCTTGTCAAAACAAATACTCAGTCAATCAATCTCAGATTCTTTCAAGCAACTAGCTGTTAAAATCAGGACATGTAAAGGCCGGGAGGAAACAGCTTCAGTCATGCTAACGCATCAACCTTTACCCAATGAGAATCTGTTTACAGTCATTTTTCAAAATCCCATTGAAAACTCAAACGTTTCCGAATTCGACCAATCAGAGGTATCCGAATCGTTGGTATTTCCATTTTATAAAGGCGAGATTAACCGAAGTCAGATGAAAACACAGATCGTTGCGGATGCTCTTCGTGAGGTTGGCCCTCTTATAGGTGATGATCATGAGGATATCATATACGATTTACGCTATTTTGGGTCTACTTTTGATAAACTAGCGGATCAACTTGGTTCTGAAAACGCCAATCAGGAAATGAAACAGGCGCTGGTGGACATTATGTGCTATTCGCTCGCTTATTGGGAATTGCAGGAGGGAAAAACAAAAATTGACCTGGCTGAAGAAAGCAAAATCTGGCGAGTCTATTTGGATGTAGGCACTTATCGAACACGGACACTGGACAAATACCTTAAAATTGAGACACTTCCCAAACGTCCTAAATGGAAAGATATCATTAAAACGGCAATATTTGTTTTAACACGCCTGCCCACTTTTGAACCACAGAAACAACAGCTATCAGATCGTATTAAACATCTGATTGTTTTATCTCAGAAAAATTAGGATCTTCTATCATAGAATTATGGCTTTAGAATTTTGGATGAGGTAATCTTATAAAATGACCAAGCAAGAGGATGATAGTAGATTTTAATTATGAAATTTGACAAAACAATCCGTTAACGCGTAAACTTTATTCCATTGTTAGATAGTTTCTAATCCATACAATCGTTAACCATAGCAGTTATTTATTAGATTACCCCTATAAGTATGCTGAGTGAAGTCGAAGTATATTGTTGGATTCACCCTTCGACTCCGCTCAGGGAACCAATTGAAAACCGCTGTGGTATTCGAACGAAAATGCCATTGTTTGATTTCAAACCGGTAATTAGGGATATCACTACCAAGCCTCACGATCTTCGTAGCTGTCGGGCATTTAGCTGTTTAAACCATTACTAAAATTGTATATGTTCCCTAATTATCTGTTTTTTGTTCAGACACTAACTAAAAATATTAAATGGCAAATAAAGCCCTAAATATTGAAGAATTTCTTGGTTTTCGATTGCAGCAAACTGCCTGGAATGCCAGAGGACAGTTTCAAAAAATTATTAGTCATCTGGGTCTGGAAATCACAATAGAACAGGCCCAGGTTTTATTAAGTCTCTATAAAAATGAGGGGGTTTCCCAAATCCAATTGGCGGATAAAGTATTTAGCGGCAGAACAAATATTACCCGAATCATTAATGGTTTAGTGACAAGTCAATTAATTCGCCGACAAAAGGATAAAACTGATAGACGGTGTTTTAGAATTTACTTGACCACTGAAGGGAAAAAAATCCTCGAACAACTCATTCCTATTCTGGATAATGCCAATCAAATGTTAATCAATGCCATCGGGAATAAACAACATCAGGAAATATTGCAATCGCTGGAAGATGTTAATGATATTATTTCACTTTTCTTTTCTTCCTATCTGGAATTTCAGTCATAAAAACACTTTATTATGATCGAAAATGGGATTGACAATTAATACATCACGCGTTAACTAATAAGCAGATGCTTCATTGATAATAATTATAAGATTTCCAAAAATAATCGAGTTAACACCTTGAATGTTTATATTGGAAGGACGATGAAAAAGCGCTTAAAACCGTTTCGGGTTGGTTTGGATATTGGATCAACAACTGCTAAAATAGCGATAATAGATCAGGATTTAAATGTTGTTTTGTCGCTATACAAACGGCACAATACCCGTGTAACAGAAACTCTTGGAAGTCTTGTAGACGAAGCTATCAAAAAACTGGGAGATCAAGAAGCAGTATTTCTGTTAACCGGGTCTGCTGGACTAGGAATTTCCGAACGCGCTGGGATTCCTTTTACGCAGGAAGTCATAGCTACAGATATTTGTGTCCACAAAAAATACCCCCTGATCAAAACTCTAATAGATATCGGTGGAGAAGATTCAAAAATGATCTTTTTCAGTGATGGAAAACCGCCTGATATTCGAATGAATGGTAACTGCGCGGGTGGCACTGGCTCTTTTATTGATCAGATGATCAATCTGTTAGATATATCGCCTTTGGAATTAAATCGATTAGCAGAAAAATATCAAAAGCTTTATCCCATCGCTTCACGGTGTGGTGTGTTTGCTAAAACTGATATTCAAAATCTCTTAGCGCGAAATGTTCCAAAAAGTGATATTGCCGCATCTATTTTCCATGCGATTGTTATCCAATGTATGAATACATTGGCTCGGGGAAGAGATATTGAGCCGGGAATTATATTGTGTGGTGGACCTTTCACTTTTTATCCGCAGTTAATCCAATTTTTTATTAAAGAAACGAGTCTAACCTCCAATGATATTGTGATTCCGGAATATTCTAATATGTTACCTGCCCTGGGAGCGGCTTTCGATGCAGATATTTCCAAGGGAATACAGACATTTAACCAATTCAGTGATCGGATAAAAGATGCTTTATCCCCTGCTAATACTTTAAAAAATAGATTGAAACCATTATTCAAAAACAGTGATGAGTACTTAATCTGGCAGAAAAAGCACGATTATCCGATTATTGAAAAATGCTCTTTGAGTAATTACCTGGGAACCAGATGTTTTTTAGGAATTGATTCAGGTTCAACGACAACGAAAATCGTTGTTATTGGTGATAACAGTGAACTTTTATTTTCCTGGTACCGGAATAACTGTGGTAATGCCATAGATTCGGTTTTAACTGGATTAAATTTTTTTAAAAAAGAGAAAGATCAGCATGCATCGGAACTGGAAATTGTTAAAACTTCTGTCACCGGATACGGAGAGGATCTTATCCAGGCAGCTTTAGGTATCGATCATGGCATCGTAGAAACGATTGCTCATTTTACAGCTGCTCAATCAATTCAACCAGAAGTATCATTTGTATTGGATATCGGTGGACAGGACATGAAAGCAATTTTTATTTCTAACGGTTCTATTCATCGGATTGAATTAAATGAGGCCTGTTCTTCGGGATGTGGGTCTTTTATTGAGACTTTTGGACAATCACTGGGAATTGGAATTTCCGAATTTGCGGAAATGGCTTGCCTGGCGGATGCTCCCTGTGATCTTGGAACACGGTGTACTGTATTTATGAACTCTAAAGTAAAACAGTCTTTGAGAGAAAATGCCTCTGTCGCTGAGATCAGTGCAGGGCTTTCATACTCAGTCATTAAAAACTGTTTGTTTAAGGTTCTTAATCTCACCAGGATGTCTGATCTTGGCGACCGGATTGTGGTCCAGGGCGGAACATTCAAAAACCATTCGCTTGTTCGGGCTTTGGAATTGCTGTCAGAAAAAGAGGTCCGGGTGTCAAATATTCCGGAATTGATGGGCGCCTTTGGTGCAGCTTTGATTGCCCAAAATAACGATAGAACTTTTCCAGATGAGATCACTTCATTTATCGGTTTGGAAAACCTGATTTCAGCAAAAAACTATAAAACGCGTCAGGTGAATTGTAAAGGTTGTGAAAATATGTGTCTGGTAACCCGTTTTTCTTTTGATCATCATAAATCCTACTTTTCAGGTAATAAGTGTGAATCTTTTTTTTCCAGCCGGGGTAAAAAGTTAAAAGCAGGGACCGATTTTTTTAAGATAAAAAACCACTTACTATTTTCAAATGCTCCTCCAGTAGTTGACCCCCAACAGTTAAAAATAGGGCTCCCAAGATCTTTGGGAATGTATGAAAGTTTACCTTTCTGGGAAACACTTTTCACCAGCTGTGGTTTCGCAGTAGTACTATCTTCACCCTCAACAGTAAAGATTTGTGAAAAAGGTATGGGAATGATTATGTCTGATAGTATCTGCTTTCCTGCAAAATTGATGCATGGACATGTCGAAGATTTAATAGAAAAGACGGTAGATCGTATTTTTTATCCATTAGCAATTTATGAAACCAAAGAGTTTTCTGATTCCACAAATTCTTATAATTGCCCGATTGTTAGTAGTTACGGAGAAGTGATAAAAAGTGCCAATGACCCACTTGGAAAAACCGGCATCCCCTTTGATAATCCTGTGGTCAACTTTAATGATATCGTTTTGCTACGAAAATCCCTTCAGAAATACTTAAAACCATTTAAAATATCACACTTTAAGCTTAACCAGGCCCTGGAAAAAGCCTTGATCGCACAAACACGTTTTAAAAAGGAATTAAAAAAACAAGGTGAGATCATTATTCAAGCAGCAATTAAACAAAATCGTTTGTTAATCGTTTTAGCGGGTCGACCTTATCATCTTGATCCCTTAATCAATCATAAAACTCCGGAGGTACTCGCTGCCCTGGGGACGGATGTCATCAGTGAAGATGCTATCTCTTATGATAATAGCTTAAAATCAGAGCAGAGCCAGGTATTAATGCAATGGTCATATCCCACAAGGATACTTAAGGCTGCTGAATGGGTCAGCAAACAGCCCCAAAATATTCAAATGGTTCAACTAAATTCCTTTGGTTGTGGTCCTGATGCTTTAGTAACGGATGAAGTAAGGGAAATTCTTAAAACAGCGGGGAAAAACTATACTTTGATAAAGGTTGATGAAATCAATAGTACCGGATCTGTGAGACTGAGACTAAGGTCTTTATTAGAATCTTTAAAATTAAAAGATCAAAAGGAATATCGGAATCATAATTTCAGAATTACGACACCCTTTTTTGAAAATGAAGACCGCAAACGGACGATACTAGCACCCCATTTTGCTGATAGTTATTCTCCCTTGATTCCAGCTGTATTCGCTTTAGCTGGCTATAAAATGGTTAATTTACCCCGTCCGGATCGTGAATCAGTTGAGCTTGGTCTGCAGTATTCAAACCATGATATTTGTTATCCAGCGACAATTGTTGTCGGTGACATCATTAAAGCCTTAAAATCCGGTAAATATAATCATGAGGAAATTGCCATTGGAATCACCCAGACAGGTGGCCAGTGCAGAGCTTCAAGTTATCTGTCTTTAATCAAAAAAGCGATGATATCTGCAGGGTACAACGATATTCCAATTATTTCATGTACCCTGGCGGAAGGTCTCAATCATCAACCAGGATTTAAGGTAGACTGGCTAAAGCTTTTAAAAATTCTTTTTTGTGCGGCCCTGTTCGCGGATTCACTGGCAAAAATGTACTATGCCACAGTTTCAAGAGAAAAAAATACTGGAGAAAGCAAGCAGTTACAGGATTATTATCTGAAAGAACTCACTAAAATAGTAAGGTTAAAAGACTATCAAACAATGTTTACTATGTTTGAAAAATCAGTCAATGATTTCAACCAAATTTCTGTTTACCCTAGAAACCTTCCCAAAATTGGTATCGTTGGAGAAATCTTCCTGAAATATAATGGCTTTGCGAACCAGCATATTATTGATTGGTTAATTGGACAAGGAATTGAAGTCGTTGTGCCTCCAATTATAGACTTTTTTAAGCAGGATTTTATCAATATTGACTACAATGCAAAAGTGCACCTGAGTAAAAGGCGGATGAAAGATTTTTTTGTAAAATTTCTTGATATTTATACCCGTCAATTCGAACGGCATTTTAATCACATTTTAACTGGATTTCGATTTTATTCCCCTTTTCATGATTTAAGCAAGGCCGCTCAATCTGCCAAAGAGATCATCAGCCTTGCGAATCAGTTTGGTGAAGGCTGGCTCATTGCAGCCGAGATCGGTTCTTTTGCAAGTGATGATATCAACTATGTTATCAGCCTCCAACCCTTTGGTTGTATTGCTAATCATGTTGTTTCGAAAGGTGTGGAGAAAAAAATAAAGCAACAGTATCCTGATATGAATCTGCTATTTCTTGATTTTGAAGCTGGAACCAGCGAAGTGAATATTCTGAACCGGCTCTACTTCATGGTTAAAAGTTTAAAGAAACAACAAGGTGTCGCTTAAATTACGAAAATGATAAATCAGTATACTGAGCGAAGTCGAAGTACTCTGATAGGGGCAACTAAATCATTGATTTTCAATAACCAGCTTAAAGCCGCACAATATCGAAACTTTGTTTGCAATATTCCAGAAATTTCAACAAGTTTTTAGAGGAAATAGTTGTTGTGGCTGTATTCTCCAAAGGATGAAAATTGAGGAGTTCATTCTCCATCATTTCTTCATCCAGAACTACGTTAATATTGTGGTTTTCTGCGTTAATCACAGCCAAAGGTGTTACTGCACCGGGAATAACCCCTAGAACTTCTGCTAAAAGCTCTGGCTTTCCAAAAGACAAATCCTTGGCATTGATCTTTTTTGCTACTTCTTTGATCTTAATGGATTTATCCGACAGGGTAACGATTAAATGAAGATTTTTTTTACGATCTTTAAAGAATAAATTTTTGCTGTGAACACCTTCTATCCCTTTATGGTGCAGATTGGCTTCTTCAACTGTGAATACTGCGGGATGTTCATGATTTGTGTATTCTATACCAATCTCAGTTAGTACTGCTAATAATTCTTCCTGGGTTTTCAACATATTTTCCTTTTATTCTTAGTTAGTGTCTGGCTGAGAATAACTTTGTTTGCTAATTATCCGATAATTTGGGTACACGTAACAGTCTGGTATCTAAAAGATTGAACTTTTACTAAAAAATGTACATGTCCCCAAATTACCTACTTTTCGTTCAGACACTAGTTACGTTTTTGGGATTCTATAAAATTATTCTATATCCTTGGTTCTTGGGTCAAATTGAATGGGTTCCGGGCCAGTTCTGGAAAGTGCAACAGCCACAAATTCGCTACGCTCTTCAGGAAGTAACGGGGATATTTTGGCAATCAATACCAGGACAAACATTCCGAAAGCACCATGAAAACAGGCAGCAGTAACAAATATCACATATGAATCAACAAATAACATGGCTGTTGAGTTTATAATGGGACCGATGACTGCACCAATTGAAAAAACTAAGAGCAAACCACCGGATACGACCACGAAATCACCTTCTTTGGTGTGGTCATTGGCTTGTGCAACGCATATTGAATAAAGCGTTAGTGAAAATGTACCTAATCCGAAAGCCATCAATAGAAAAATATATTCAGATACTTTGCCCGAAAACAGCACCAGCACGATTTCTGCCGCAGCAGCACAAGTTGTGACAAAAACAATGGCCCATCGGCGGTCTGTGTGATCTGAGAGATAACCAATGGGATATTGAGCAACAGCCCCCCCCAAAATAAAAGCAGACATAAAGAAAGTTAAATTTTGGACGCTGAGACCGGAGTCTCTTAAAAAAACAGGCGTTAAAGACCAGAATGAACCACCAATTAATCCCACCACAAAGCAACCCATTGTCCCAATGGGGGACATCTTCCACAGGGATCGAAGATTCACTTTAATGGCAGTTATCGCAGGGGGCTGTACTGATTTTGTCAACGTCAAGGGTAGTAAAGATATAGAAACCAATATGGATGCCAGAACAAATAAGGTGCTTCCTGACGGCGAAGCAATATTAAGAAGTAGCTGACCAAGTGTCATAGATATGAAATTTATAACCAGGTAA
>Ga0257125_1002567_pt1 | contig 14537 bp, 14 predicted proteins | sample SI106_200metaG_FD_190183 | JGI IMG/M metagenome (GOLD analysis project Ga0257125, IMG submission 190183) | Marine microbial communities from Saanich Inlet, British Columbia, Canada - SI106_200 | ecosystem: Environmental > Aquatic > Marine > Inlet | place: Canada: British Columbia | collected...
AATATATTAGGGAACATCTTGTATTTTTCTTCTGGTGTTACTTTTATTAGATTTTCTTCTGGGAATAAATCATATACTGCTTCAGGGGGCGTTCTAAATCCTTGCTTAAAAATTATTGCTTGATCTCTTCCTATTGGTTGAAAAGCGCAATCAAGATGTAATACATTTGTTTCATGGTCTCCTGTTACATTTAGGTCTAATGGTATTACTTCATAATCTCCAAAGGTTTGTTTTAAAAATTCATAACCTTCTCTGTTGGTTCTCTCTCCTTGACCAACAAATATTACTCCATTATATAGAACAACATCTCCTCCCTCTATTCTAATTTCTTCTGAAGGAAGTAAGATTACATCATTTGGATCTACTAAATCTATTATTGGTTGTATTGCTTCATATTCTGGTTTTCTTTGATCATATTTCATATTAGCTCTTACAATTTTGTTACCAATAACAAAAGCAATATCTCTAGTGTACATTTGATCTGTTCTAGGAATGTTTCTTGGTCTTAGAACTTGAACTCCATGATCTGTTAGAACTTGTTGAAATGTATTAACTTGTGCATTTAAACTCTCATCTGTAGGGTATTCTCCTGTATCTAAATAGTGTTTAGCTTTAGGATTTATACCTCTTGCTTCTCCACTATCTAGGGCAAGACCTAATATAACTGTTTCAAGTTTACTTGTTTCATCTCTTACATTTAGTTTCATTATAATATGAGTTATTAGAAGATTTATAAACTTTTTGTGATTAATTGATTGAATAAAAAGAAATTCGTAAAAACATATTTAGATTATATATAAGATATCATCTAAATGCTTAAAAGTTTAGTATTATTGTATTTATTAGTGGGAGTATGATTATTAATTCATTGAAATTGGAAAATATAAGAAGTTATACTAGTGAGATAATTAAGTTTCCTTCTGGAAGTGTTTTGTTAAGTGGGGATATTGGATGCGGTAAGTCAACTATCTTGTCTGCTATTGAGTTTGCTTTGTTCGGGGTTAAAAGAAAAGATTTGTCTGGAATTTCTTTGCTTCGTCATGGAAAAAAAGAAGGAAGTGTTGAATTGGATTTTAGTATTGATGATAAATCTGTTATCGTTAAAAGAAATCTTAAACGTGGAAAGGATGATGTGAAGCAAGAGGCAGGGTATATTATTAAAGATGGATTAAAAAAAGAAGCAACTGCTGTTGAATTGAAAAGTGCTGTTTTGGGATTATTAGGTTTTCCTTTGGATCTTGTTTCTAAAAGTAAAGATTTGGTTTATAGGTATACTGTCTATACACCCCAAGAACAGATGAAACAAATTTTATTAGGTGATGTTGAATCTAGATTAGATACTTTAAGAAGGGTTTTTGGAATTGATAAATATAAAAAAATTCGGAATAATAGTTCGATTGTTTCTAAGTTTTTAAGAGAGAAAATAAATCTAAATATGGGTAAAATTTCTGATTTAGATGAAAAACAAAGTTTGAAAATGGAACAGGTTGGGAAAATAGATTTGATTAGTAAAGAAGTTGACGAGTTATTACCTTCTTTAGAGAATATTAAGAAAGATTTAGATTTGAAAAAACAAGAAATTGCTTCTGTTGAAGAAGGTGTTAAGAAATTAAATAATTTGAAAGGGGAGTTGAATGTTTGTAATACTAATTTTAATAATTTTAAATCAAATCTAGAAAGAAATTCTTTAGAGGTTAAAAATTTGAATTCTGAGATTGAGATTATTAAAGCAGAGGTTCAAGGAAAAGAAACCTTGGATGTTGAAGTTTTGAAAAAAGATATTGAAAAAAGGAATGAAGAGATATTAGGAATTGAGAAAAAAATTAATGAGTTAAATTCTAGTGTTGCTTCTTTAGAATCTAAAAAACAAATTTCTGAGAATTTGAAACAAAAAGTAGTAAATATTGATCAATGTCCTACTTGTTTGCAGCAAGTTTGTGATGAACATAAAATGTTTATTTCTTCTACAGAAGATGAAACTATAGTTTATGTTAATAAAGATATTAATTTGAAAAGTAAGGAAAAGGAAAGTTTGGTTGAAGAAATTGGTTTGTTAAAAGTAGGATTAGAGAAAATTAAGAAAAAAGAATCAGAAATTTCTTTGATAAAATTAAAATTAGTTCATGTTGAAGAAAAAGGAAAAAGGATTTCTTTGTTACAACAAGAGAATAATAATTTAAATGAGAAAATAGTTGAAATTGGGAATAAGGTTAAGTTACTAGAAGAAGGAATTGGAGGTTTATCTGGAAATGAAGAAAGATTTAATTTGGTAAAAAAAGAATATGATCTGTTATTAGGGAAAGAGAGGGACTTTTCTATTAAACAAGCTGAATTAATTAAGGAAAAAGAAACAATTTCTTTGTTGGTTGGTCGATTGAATGAAGAGATTGATTCTAAGTTAAAGACAAAAGAAGAATTGAAAGGTTTAAATGAAAAACATGAGTGGTTAACTAAACATTTTGTTAATTTGGTTATTAATATTGAGAAACATGTTATGTTGCGTATACATCAGGAATTCAGTGAATTGTTTAAAGAATGGTTTAATTTGTTGATTGAGGATGATACTATAACTGCCAGGTTAGATGACTCTTTTACACCTATTATTGAACAAGATGGTTATGATACTGAATATATCAATTTATCAGGTGGAGAGAAAACTTCTCTTGCTTTGGCTTATAGATTAAGTCTTAATAAGGTTATTAATGATTTAATTACTACAATAAAAATGAATGATTTAATAATATTAGATGAACCCACAGATGGGTTTTCTACTGAACAACTTGATAGGGTCAAAGTTGTTATTGATCAACTTGATTTAAATCAAATGATTATAGTAAGTCACGAAAGTAAAATAGAAGGATTTGTAGATAATGTTCTAAGAATTGTTAAACAAGATTCTGTAAGTAAAATTTCTGTTTAGAAAGGTTTATATAGTTGTTTATAACTAGTTATAAAGGTGATATTATGAAAACAACAATGGTTCAATTAAAGAAAATAACCGCTGAAAAATTAAAAATGCTTAAAACTTACGAAAGACAATCCTATGATGAAATAATCAATAGACTAATGCAACAATTAGAAGAACCTTTAACCAATGAAGAGATTAGAGATATACAAGAAGGGTTAGAAGATGTTAAATCTGAAAGGGTAAAATCTATTGAAAAAGTAGCTAGTGATTATGGTGTAAAACTTAAGTAAAATGTTTTTTATTGATATTACACAAAAATCTCTTAAATTTTTAGATAAATTGAATCATAAAGATAAAGATATTATCTTAAATAAAATTTATTCTATACGAAATGATCCTTTTCGTTTTGTTAAAAAATTAGAAGGAACTAGGTTATGGCGTTTGAGGGTAAGGGATTATAGGGCTGTTTTAGATATTCTTATTTCAGGAAATAAAATAATTGTTTTAAGAATAGGTCATAGAAGAAACATTTATGATAAATTAAAAAATTAAGAAAAAAAACAAGCCATAACGTGGGGTTTTGACCTGCCAAGGTATTTTGCAAATAAATACTCTCAAACTGGGTAATTTTGTTATCAAACACACGGAGGGTTGTGATTGTATAGATTAGTAGGTATAGCTTGTTTATATACTATCTGAACAGCTATTCAAGAACAATAATCCGTAAACTTTATAAAGGGTTTTTGGCTCTTTTTAGTATATGTTACCTTATAGACTTCCTTCATATGTTTTTGGACCAAAGTGGTTCTATGGTTTTGATTCTATAATAGAGTTAGTTGCAATTATTATTAGTATTTTATTAGTATATTATAGCTATAAATGTTATAAGTTAACTTCTGAAGAAAGATTTCTTTATTTTAGTGTATCATTTTTTTCATTAACTTTAGCTTTTATTATGAAAGTTGTTGGAACATTAGCTATTTACTTACCTATGCTTAGGAATTCAGTAATCGGTAATATGGTTCGTGGAGTTTCGTATGCAATAACTGTTAGAGGGGTAAATGCCCTTACTTTCCTTTTATATATCTTTTTTATGGTATTAGGTTTTATGATGCTGTTTTTGATAGTTTCAAGACTTACTTGGGAGAATAAAAGGGTTATTGCTTTATTGATGTATTTGGTGGTTATTGCTACTTGGTTAGGTGCTATTCATTATCAATTATTTTATTTAACTACTTTAGCTTTATTATGTTTGATAGTTTGGTCTTATTATACTAATTATAGGGATATCAAATCAAAAAATGCTTTATTAGTGCTTTTTTCTTTTGGTATTTTGCTACTAAGTCATGCTTTTTTTATATTTGTTATATATTCAAGAACAATATATGTTATAGCTGAAATTACTCAATTAATAGGATTTTTGTGTTTGCTTATACCATTTATCCTAATATTTAAGAAAAAACCAAAAAAACATTATAAGCTTGTAAAATGAGTGAAAAAAGAAGAGGTAAATTAGAGATTGTTAATGATATGCTTCGTTCTATACTGAATAAAGGCGGTAAAATAAAACCCACTCATTTATTGTATAAATCAAATTTATCTCATTCTAAGATGAAAGAGTATTTGAAAGAATTAATGGCAAAAGAAATGGTTGAAGAGATTGAAGAAAAAGGTAAGAAAATGTTTTTGATTACTGATAAAGGTCGTGAGTTCTTGCTTGAGTTTGAAAGAATTAAAGAGTTCTCAGATAGTTTTGGGTTGTAGTTATTCAAACTCAATTTCTCCGTTAAAATAAGTTCCTTTTTCTAATTTAACAGGTCTCCAATTATCTATGATTAGTTCTGCTTCTAGCCACTGTGCTAGTTCTTTTGGATTACCTATTGTTGCTGATAAACCTATTAGTTGCATATTAGGTAGGATTTTTTTAAGAATAGTAATTAAGATTTCTAGAGTAGGACCTCTGCTCATATCATTCATTAAGTGAATCTCATCTATAACAACTGTTTTTATCTGGCTAAGCCATGGTGCATTATGTCTTATTAAAGAATCTAGTTTTTCAGCTGTACAGAAAATTAAGCTATATTTGTCTAAATAAGGATCTGCAGAATCTAAATCACCTATACTTAATGCAATATTGAATAAATGATCATATTTTTTTTTGAAATCTTTGAATTTTTCATTTGCTAATGCTTTTAATGGCACTATGTAGAGTGCTTTTCCTTTTTGAATATTATTTGTTATTGCTAATTCTCCTACTAAGGTTTTCCCAGAAGCAGTTGGAGTGCAAATTAATTGGTTTTTTCCTTTCAATAGGCCTTGTTTAATTGCTTTTTCTTGGCAAGGTCTAAATTCTTTAATCTCTTTTTCTAGGATTTTATATATTTTTTCTGGTAACTCTTGTTTTATTTCTGTTATTAACATGATATTGGTTTATTTAGTTTATTTATATAATTAATGGGTTTTTAGGAAAACTTAATAAATCGCAATATATCTAGTTTTAATATGAAGTGGAAAATTGATACTACAGAATGTGTTGTATGGCTTGCTGCAGAAGCAGGTAAATCATTTACAAAATCTATGAAAAGTAAATTAGGAATTTGTTTTACAAAAAATATTTGTACTTTTAAAAATAGTTTTTTTCAGTGGTGTACTTTATACGAAGAAAATCAAAAAATAGGGGATTTTTTACTTGAAAAGTTTAAAAATAAAAATTTTTCTTCTTCTTTTGTTAAAGATTATTCTAAATTTGACAAAGATTCTATCAAATTTCTTAATAAATTAGACAAAGTTGATTTTTCTAAATTGAATGATAAAGAGTTGTTTAAAACTTTAGAGGAAGTTAATAATATTTATGTGGAGAATTTTGATTTTGGAGCCTTTATAGAACCGATGGATTATGTTATACCTGGTTTAATTGAGAATAAATTAAAAAAATTCAATTATACCAACAAAGAGATTAATGATATGATGGCTATTGCAGATACAACTTTTCTTAGTCTTGAAACTCAAGATATTATTGAAATTTCAAAACAATCTAAAAATAAACAAGAAGATTTGTTAAAAAAACATGCTTATGAATTTAGATGGATACAATCTGGACATTGTGGGAAAAAAATTATTCCTTTTTCTTATTTTGAAGAAAAATTAAAAGAGGCTAGTAATGACGACAATTCTTCAAATGAATTATTAAAATTAAAAAATCTTAAATCAGATGTTCTTAAGAGAAAAAAAGAAATTCTCTTGAAAAAACCAGTTGATAAAGAATCTTTGGAAATATTAAGAATAATAGATTTGATTTCTCCTTTACATGATAGAAGGAAAGAATTATTTTTGCGCTCAATTTATGTAGAAGAAACTCTTCGTGAAGAGATTGCTAAACGTTATGGATATAGTGTTAAAGAATTATCTGTTTTTCAAATAGAAGATTTGCTTAAATTATTGAATGGGGAAAAACTTGATAAAAAATTTGCTCATGATTTTTTTAAACAAGGGGTATTATATATTGATTCTAGCAAAAGAATTTGGGAATATTATTTTGGAGAAAAAGCTGAAGATTTTAGGAAAAAAGAATTATCGGTTGATCATGGTGATGTTAAAGAATTAAAAGGGATGCCTGCTTGTTCTGGTAAAGTTAAAGGTGTTGTTTGTTTAATTCACGGTATTAAAACTTTTGATAAGATGAAACAAGGAAATATATTAGTTACATCTATGACTAGACCAGATTTTGTTCCTGCTATGAAAAAAGCTGCTGCTATTGTAACAGACGAAGGTGGTGTTACATGTCATGCAGCTATTGTTAGCCGCGAATTAGGTATTCCTTGTGTAATTGGAACAAAGATTGCTAGTAAGGTTTTAAAAGATGGAGATTTGATAGAAGTTGATGCCAATAAAGGTATTGTGAGGAAAATATGATAGAATATATTGAAGGGTATGCTAAGAAAAACTTAGAAAAATGGGTTGGAAAGAAATGGTATCATCAACGGTTTGATGGTAGTCCTTATCTTATGCATTTAGTGTGTGAAGGTGAATTAAGAACTGAGAAAGAAAAAAAGCAAGGTGGGGAGTTTACTGTTCATTATTGTTTTTTTGGTAAAGGTAGGGGGGATTGGTATATCTTAATTGATGATATTGAACGTATTTCTAAAAGAATTATGGAGTTAGGTAGGAAAAATCCTAATATAAGTTCTGATTTGATTTCTTTGTGGAAAAAAGATCAAGAAAAATTTTATAAAAAATGTGAAGAAATTGGAGAATTAGATTTAAGTAAGTTTAGTGATTCTGATTTAATCAAATTACAAGATGAATTTTTAGATATTTCTGCATCAAAAAATAGTTCTTCTTCTATAATTGATGGATTTGCTCTTGGAACAGATGAATTAATTGCTAGCAAGGTTAAGGAAGTGTATGATAAATCTTCTATTAAAGACGAAATGAAGTTTACAGAGGTTTTTTCTATATTAACTGCACCCATTCATCTTTCTTTTATTAATGATGCTGAAGTTGATCTTTTGGAGATTGCTTTAAATGGCGATGAGGGTGATTTGGAAGAACATCAAAAGAAGTTTTTTTGGATAAAAAATAATTATGTTGATTCTTATGTTTTAGATGTTGATTATTTTAGAGAAGAAATCGATAAAGTTGTTCAAATGAAAATTGATATCAGAAAAGAGATTGGGAAAATCAAAAATACACCTATGTTAAACAAAAGAAGGAAGAAAAAGTTAATAGGTAAATTAGATATTGATAAAGATTTAGCTCTTTTAATAAAAATTTCAGAAGATTTTACATGGTGGCAAGATGAACGTAAAAAGTCTACTTTTTGGAATGCTCATTATTTTTATTTGATATTGGAAGAGGTAAGTAAGAGGGTTAAAATACCCTTTGAATTAATGAAGTATATGTCTCCAAGAGAAGTTAGTGATGTTTTTGATACAAAACTTAGTTTGAGTGAGTTGAAATCCAGGGAAAAAGGATGTGTTTTCTATTGGGATAAAGAAGGACATGAAGGGTTGTCTGGAAAAGATGCTGAAAATATTAAAAATAAAATACTTGGTAAAACTGATTTATCAGATGTTGATGATTTTAGAGGGTTAACAGCTTCAATGGGAAAGGTCGTTGGTAAAGTTAAGATTTTAAAGAGTGCTAAAGAAATTGGAAAGGTTGAGCAAGGAGACATATTAGTTGCTGTAATGACAAGACCAGATTATATACCTGCTATGAAAAAAGCAGCTGCAATTGTAACAGATGAAGGAGGGGTTACATCACATGCTGCAATTGTTAGTCGTGAATTAGGTATTCCTTGTATCATTGGGACTAAAATTGCAACTAGTGTTTTAAAAGAAGGTATGATGGTAGAAGTTAATGCTAATCATGGGTGGGTGAAGATTATAAAATGAAAATAGGACTAATATCTGATACACATGATAATGTAGATCAGATTTTAAAGGCAAAAGAGATTTTTAAAATGAATAATGTAAAATTAATCTTACATGCAGGAGATGTTGTTGCTGGTAAGACTGTCGAATTTTTTGAAGGAATAGAAACTTGGTTTATTGATGGAAATTGTAATACCGACCCAGAAACAATGGAAAAGAAAACAAAACAAATTAATGGAAAATATTTGGGAAACTTTGCAGAATTTGAATTAGAAGGAAAAAAATTATGTATGTATCATGGACATAATAAGGTTAAGTTAAGTGAATTAATTCAAAGTAAAAAATATGATTATATTATAACAGGACATACCCATCAAATGGTTAACGAAAAAATAGGTAAAACAATGGTTATAAATCCTGGAGCGCATTATTATAGTGCAACAAACACTATTGCTATCTTGGATATTGAAAAAGGGGAAGTAGAATTTATTGAAGTAAAATGAAACATGTTAATTGGTGGGTTTGGGAAAGATCAGCAACAATTCATTTAACACATACTGCCGCATCTAGTGCAGACTTTCCTTTAAAACAATTTCATAAAGAATGTTATGGAAAAAATATATATGGTTTTTTTAAGAATGGAATGGTTAGGTGGATCTGTGATTTAGATGGTTTGATTTTGAATGGTAAGAAAATATTACCTGATTTTATTGATCCTCTAAGTTATAAGAAGAAATTATCAAAATGGAAAGAATTAACTTTGAATTTGGAGAAAACTTATTCTGAAATTGATAAAATTGATCTTTCTAAGTTAAGTGATAAAGAATTATTAGATCTTTATATTAAATTTGATAAGGATTATATTAATTGGTGGGGATATACACAGGTTGCAGAACTTATTTCTTATGGTGGCGAGGATATTTTAAAAAAAGAATTAGAGAAGAAAAATGCTATGGAATATTTTACAACTTTAGTTACCCCTACTCAAAAATCATACACAAATAAAGAAGAAGAAGATTTGTTTGAGATTGTTAAGTTAGCAAAAGAAAAAGGTATTAATGATTTAAAGGTTGTTGATATGATTAAAAAATATACTTTGAATTATTTTTGGATACATAATAATTTTTATGATACTATTAATCTTGATGAAGCTTTTTTTAAGAAAATGATTAAACAACATCTTGATGAAGGTACAGATGTTGTTGCATTTAAAGAAAACAATGAAAAACGCCTTAAAAAAATAAGAATAGAGAAAAAAGATATTATAAAATCTCTTGATCTTAGTGAAGATGTTTCTTCTATTATTTGGTTGATTGATGATTTTTGTAGGTTACAAGATGAACGTAAAGCTGTTAATATGAAAGGTAATTTTTATGTTGATAATTTTTGTAAAGAATTTAGTAGGAGGAAGAAAATAAGTTATACAATTTTGAGATGGGCTGTTCCTGATCAAATAAAAGATTTGTTAGATGGTGTTGAAGTTGATGTTGATTTAATTAAAAAACAAGGAGAACATTGTGTTATTATTTTTAATGATCATAATCTTGAATATGAAATTTATGTTGGTAAAGATGCTTCTGAAAAAGAGGAAGAACTTCTTGGAAAGCCAATTGCTTTTGATGAAATTACTGAGATTGAAGGCATGTGTGCAAATACGGGTAGGGTAAAGGGCAAAGTTAGGAAACTTTTGACTCCTCGTGACATTAATAAGATGGAAGATGGAGAAATATTAGTTTCTACTATGACTTCTCCTGATTTTGTTCCTGCTATGAAAAAAGCTTCTGCAATCGTAACAGATGAAGGTGGAATAACTTGTCATGCTGCTGTAATTTCGCGTGAATTAGGCATTCCTTGTGTGATTGGTACTAAAATAGCCACAAAAGTTTTAAAGGATGGAGACTTAATAGAAATAAAGGCGAATCATGGCTTAATATTTTTACTTGATGAAGAATAAAGGTGAATAAATGAAGAAATATGTTAAAGAGGCATTAAAAGAACTTCAGGATTCTAGTAAAAGATAAAATCCTACATACAGATAGATTAGTTCGGATAATAGAAAAGTTTAAATATCTATTTCTTTTATAAAAAAATGAATTAAATGATTATGGAGGCAATAAAAAATGAAAAAAATAAATTTTATAATCGTGGCTTTTTTAGTTTTAATGATTTTAGTTGTATTAAGTGGATGTAAGACTGGAAAAGCGGTTGATGTAGATTCAGTTGAGAGTTGTTATAGTATGTGTAATGCTAAGTACAGTATAAATTCTCAATGGGATGATGTAGTTGAGGATGTAGTTGAGGATGTAGTTGAGTCAGAGGTATTAACAAGTGCTGGGGCAGATATGGGTGATGATGTTTTGCCACCATTAAATCCAGATACTGGACTACCTATGCCTACAGATCCTGATTCAGGATGTGAAGATGCATGTACTTTGCATGCTGAATGTGGGGAAGGGGGTTTATGCGAGTTAGATCCTTCTACAATGTGTAAAATTTGTAATTTCGGTATGGCTTTTCCATGTGATGATGCATGTCAAAAAGATTCTGATTGTGGGGAAGGGGGTAAATGTGAACCAGGTAACGAAATGCCTTGTAATGTTTGCAATTGGGAGCCATTACCTTTGCCTGAAGAAGGCATGGAAGAATGAATGATTGGTTAATTTTTTTCTTTTTTTATTGTTCTATTTAACTTAATAATACTCATATTAAAACACAGAAAGGATTATAAATAATGAAGAAATATGTTAAAGAGGCATTAAAAGAACTTCAGGATTCTAGTAAAAGAACAGTTGAAATTGAATTAAAGAAGAAAAATGATTATAAGAAGAATTGTTTTAGATTATGTTATAATAAATTAATTTTGGGATTGCAAACAAGAATTGTTCCTTCACATGTTAAGAATATTTTAATTAGGACTACAGGAGTTAAAGTAGGTCATGATGTTTGTATACCTCATTATATTTCTTTTGATCCTTATTTTAGTGAACTGATTAATTTAGGGCGAGGTTGTTTGGTTGGTGGAGATTCTAATTTAATTACTCATGAAGTTAGAGATGGGAAATTGATATTAGGGAAATGTGATGTTGCAGAACGGGTGTTGGTTGGTGGAGGTAGTACATTATTACCAGGATTTAAAATAAATAAAAAGTCTATGTTGAGTATTTTTTCTAAGTGTGGTGAAGAAATTCCAGAAGGTGAATTGTGGGCTGGAAAACCTGCTAAGATTTTAATGCAATTAACAAAAGACGATATTGAGAAATTTTTTAAGCCTTCTAATGGTGAGACTAAAGAATATTATAAAGAAGCTAGGGGGAAGATAAAAGAATTTAATAAAGATCCTTCTAACACTTATCTAAAACTTCATTATAATGGGAATAGACTTAATGCTGGTGATGATTGGTGGAGAGCAAGAAATTTCTTTAGAATTTGGTATAATGGGGTTATTATAGAAATAACTAGATTATTACCTCATTGTTTTTTGAAAACTTTATTATTAAAAATGGTTGGAGTTAAAATTGGTAAAAATTGTAAAATTGGAAAGGGTACTGTTTTTGACCATTTGTATTGTGATAATGTTGAATTAGAAGATAATGTTCTTATTGGTGCTAATTGTTATTTAGATGGTCATGAATATACAATAACCCAGACTGTTTTTGGAAAAACATTATTAAAAAAAGGAGTTGAATTAAAACCACACTCTTTTGTTAGAACAGGAACAACTATTGGAGAAAATACAATTATAGAGTCTGATTCAATGGCTCAGAGAGAGATTCCTGCTAATGAGGTTTGGGCAGGAGTTCCTGCAAAATTTATTAAGAAAAATGATTAATTGGATTATTATTTTTTTAGCTGATATTGGGGATAAAGTTAATAAAATAAAAAAAAGGAATGAGAGAAAAGGTATTGATAGGGCTTATGATACTTTATCAGAAGAAAGAAGTTATCATGAAAGAAATGCCCCTTCTGGTGCTTCTAGTGGTGAGTTAGTTGGTAATTTTGCTCATAATACTAAAAATGTTATAAGAGATGCCTATGATCAATCTTTTGGGATGTTTCATGCTCTTGCTCAAGATAGGAAAACAAAAAAATATATTAAAAAAAATCCAGGTACGGATAAACCCATTTTATATCTTGAAAGTGGTCTTTTTCAAAATAGGGGAGGTCAATGGAGATTAGGGAAGGAAGGGGGTAAAGCTGGTTTTTTGTCTAAACATCTTAAAGGCAGACATCATCTATCAAGACAAGAAGCAGCACATATGAATTTTGAGGATATTAAAAAATTTCATGAATACACTGGATTAAAGAATGTTGTTAAAAGGAAAGATTATGCTTCTGGACATAGTTCTGGTGCTGATAGACTTTTGTATATGGCTGGAGATAAGAGAATAAAGAAAACAGGGATAAAATATATTCAAGCAAGAGCTCCTGCTCCTGCTGGAATTAAAGCTAAAAACGCATTTCAAAAAGCTATTTTGCCTTTTGCTAAATCAGATGATGTTAGAAAATATGAAGGTAAGAAAGCTGCTGTTGAAATGGGTTATAGAAAACCTCAAAAAGGTCTTAATATTCATGTTGTTTCTGGGAAGTATGATGCAGGCATTCCACCTAAAAGTGCAACTTATCCTCATGCAGATCAACATTATGTAATGACTCATAAAGATTCAAGTCATTTTGGTACAAGTGGTGGAGAGAAAGAGACTAATAAAGGTCTTGTGAAATTGTTGCAAGTTAGTGGTAAATCTAAGAGAAAACAAAAAGGTAAACAACCTCTTGAATTTCAACAAATGGATTATCAAACTGTTGATGAAGAAAAAGCAGCATAATTTTTACAATGAAATCTTTAGATTTATTAATTATAGATATTGATGATACTTTTATATATCATAGAACTGTTGCTATAGCTAATAAATTATTTTTAGATTGTTTTTATTCTTTATTTGGTTTGAAATTAAAAAAGGGTTTTTATACAACTTCTAGATCTTTGTTTTTGATGATTAAGTTGATCATTTTTAATTTTTTTAGGTTTAATCCTACTCGTAAAAATATTAAAAAGTTATTTGTTTTTTCTTTTGTTGCTATTTATCTTTATGTTTTTAATTTTTTTAGAGAATTAGTTAAGGGATTTAAGATTGTTAGTTGTGAGAAGATGGATATTCTTTGGGCTAAGGTGATAATTTATTTAGGTATTAGTGAGAAAGAGTATTTGTTGTCTAAGTCAATAGTTTCTAGTAGAATTAATAAAAAAGTTTTAGCAAAGTTAAATCTAATTAAAAAATTAAATCCTAAAATGAAAGTTTTAGCAATAACGCAGAGTTTTTCTGTTAAAGAAGATAATATCAAAGATGTTTTGTACGTTGATAAAGTTGTTTCAAATAGATTTTTTGTTTCAAAAGGTGTTATAAATGGTTTTAGACTTAATGTTAAGAGTGGGTTTGATAAGAAAAAAATTGCATTTGATTATATTAAACAAAATAAGGCTAAGGGGATTGGGTTGTTTATTGAGGATTATGACGATTTAGAACTTTTGAAATTAAAAGGTATTGAGTTTGTTTATTACAAAAGAAAATTAAGAAAGTTTGTTAAAGGTAATTATGAAAAAATTAGTTTTTAGAAAAATATATAAGTGTAACGAGTCTTTTTTAATAAGGTGGTATAATGAAAATCGATTTAATCAAAATTATTGAAAAAAAAGCTAAGGAAAAATCTGTTAAGGTTGTTGTTTGTGAAGGTTGGGATGAAAGGGTTTTAAGAGCAACAGGAGAAATTTTAAAAAAAGGTTTTTGTGAGATTATATTATTAGATAATGGGGAGATTAAGGCTAATGCTGATAAATTTAAAGTTGATATTAGCAAGGCTAAATTAATTGATTTTAAAAGTTCTTCTTTAAAAGAAGAATTAGTTTCTAAATTAGTAGAAGTTAGAAAACATAAAGGATTAACTAAAGAAGATGCTGAAAAATTAATTTTAGATGAAAATTATTTTGGATGTGTTTATGCTTATTGTGGTTATGCAGATGCTGTTGCAAGTTCTGTTATTTGTCCTACTGCTGGAATATTGAAACCCGCTTTACAAATTTTACGTGAAAAAGGGAAAGTTGTTTCAGAGGTTTGTATTTTTTCAGATCCTAAAAACGATAGGGTTATGTTTGGTACTGATTTTAGTATGAATATGGATCCAAATGTAGAAGAATTAGCTCAGATTACTGTTAATGCAGCAAAATGTGTTAAAATGTTTGGTGTACAACCTAAAATTGC
>Ga0257125_1002570_pt1 | contig 14528 bp, 15 predicted proteins | sample SI106_200metaG_FD_190183 | JGI IMG/M metagenome (GOLD analysis project Ga0257125, IMG submission 190183) | Marine microbial communities from Saanich Inlet, British Columbia, Canada - SI106_200 | ecosystem: Environmental > Aquatic > Marine > Inlet | place: Canada: British Columbia | collected...
GGCTTTTTATGCCTTATATGCTACTGAATTTTGTGGTATCGCACCATCGATTGCTGCGGGGATATTTGTCGGACTCAATTTTATCGGTAGTATAGTAGTTGGTATTATTTTTGGGTATTTTAACTATTTTTCGTTAAAAACCAAATTCTTATTTTCTAAATTGTTAACATTAATAGCTTTCCTGCTTTTGATTTTTTATCCAACCTTAATGAGTTTTCTGATCAGTAGTTTTTTAATGGGAGCCACTCGTAATCTACGGATTTTAATTTTCCCCCCGGCTGTTAAAAAAATATCGGGATTGGATGATATAACACCTTATTTTGCGGTATCTGCCTTAATTACTTTACCTTTCAGTACCGGAATTTCATTAATGAGTGGTAAATTACTGGATTATTACGCATATCTGCAGGCAGATTCTTACCGGTTGGTATTCCTGATTATGTCTGTTATTGTATTGATTAGTTTTGTCTTTGTATCACGTGTTAAATTGGATTGACTGAGCTCTTTGAACAGTGCTGTAATTTTGAATTCGGCTACTTCCACTGTCCTGGTTTGGTTATATGCCCTCAGCCTGATAATTTTCCCGAATTGGTTTGCCTGAAGTGTTATGGTCCTAATCATTTCTGAATGTTTTCACTATAGTGCCAGGCCAGTCTTAAAAAGAGATATGGATGGCTCTGGTCAGGATTCTCAAAACGATTTATAGTAAACTGATAAATGCCAGAAGAACTTTATTTATTAAATTAACGATTCAAAACCTAATGGAGTACCATGACTTTTAATGATTTGGGAATTAAACCCGAGCTGGAAAAGGCGCTTGCGAAGGTCAATATTACAATCCCAATGCCGGTTCAATCTGAGGCGATTCCAAAATTATTATCAGGGAATATTAATGCCTATGTCGGTTCAGAAACCGGATCAGGAAAAACACTGGCTTATTTATTACCGATTTTGAATAAACTTGATATCAGCGGTGATTCTTTACAGATTATTATTGTAGCTCCCACTCATGAACTGGTGTTACAGATTCATCAGCAGATCGTGGATCTATCCCAAAATTCCGGATTGGGATTTCGCTCACTGGCCTTAATCGGATCGGTTTCTATCAACCGTCAAAAGGAAAAACTTAAGAAGAAGCCTCATATCGTGGTGGGGTCTCCCGGACGTTTGCTTGAATTGATAAAAATCAAAAAATTGAAGGTTCATCACACTGAGATCTTAGTTATGGATGAGATGGATCGCTTGCTGGATGGTGCAATGGCGGAATCCATTCAGGCCCTGATCCATACGCTTCCCCGGGATATTTTTCAGATTTTTGTCTCGGCTGCTTCCGGAAAAAAGGCTCTGGAAAAAGCCAATGAAATGGCGCCTGATTTAGAAAAAGTATCTGCCTTTCAGAAACAAGTTAGTGCCAATATTACGCATCTATATTTTGAGGTTGAAGATCGTAAAAAAAGTGACCTGCTCCGTAAAATCATTCATGCCACAGGGTCTGAAAGGGTGATCGTTTTTACCCATCTTATCGATTCGGCAGAGATATTAACCAAAAAGTTGAAATATCATCATATCGAGGCCGTCGAAATCCATCGGGATTGTTCAAAAAAAGAGCGGCAAATAGCCATGTCCTCGTTTAAATCAGGGAAGGCTCAGGTTTTAGTTTCTTCAGATGCTTCAGCCAGAGGATTGGACATTGAAGGCGTGACCCATGTGATTAATCTTGATCCACCTTCACAAGGATTTGCTTATGTTCATCGGGTTGGCAGAACAGGTCGGGCAGGTGCACAGGGAACAGCAATCACTTTGATAAATAAAGCTGAAGTGCGTTTAATACAGCTTTACCAAAAATCACTGAAAGTAAAAATTAAAAAGGCAAATTTAAAAGACGGTAAAATCATTTTTGAAAATTAAAGGGATTTATTAAATTTTGTAGGTTGCTTAACATTTTGTTTGAATCCAATTTTCTTTAAATACCTTTGGTGCCTAATGATCGAACTTTCAGTTTCCAGGTGACGAATTCCTTCTAAGGAAAATTTTTGTTTACGGGTTGTTATCAAATAATAGGCATTTTTATAATCCCGGTAAGAGGGCGAAATATATAAAAACCAATCCGCTGGTTTGGTTTCCATCAGGCTAAATGTATCCTGTGCCCGATAGATTTCCACAATATAATAAATATCAATAAGCACAATCATCCCATTTAAGACAAAAACCGGAATGGCTCCTATCAGATAACCATAAAAGGTGAAAATAATCCCCCCGACCATATTAATCCACCGTAACCTTAAAATATTCGACATCATTAAGGATAGAACTACAATTGCTGACCCTACCTACGGTTTATCTGCATTAAAACAAGTCGCAGAGAACACAGCGTTCACAAAAAATCATGAATCACGCCTTTTCAGTGTGGACCGTGTGGTCCGTGGTTAAGAAGTTTTTTCTCAAAGCAGAAAAGAAAGGCGACCACGGACCACACAGACCACACGGATTTTCGTAACTTATTGTAATTATTATTTATAAATTCAAGTTCATTAATAGTTACCCAAATCGGTGCCCGATAAGATGTTAGCAATGAACTTGTCTGAATCTGTAGGGTGGGCAGTTTTTTTTACCCACGCTGAAAAAGATGGGCGTGTTCTTGCTGCGAGTCTCGCAATTCAGTGCAGGCCCATCCTACGGTTTTTGTAATCCATTGTAATTATATGCTAATAATTCAAGTTCATTAACAGTTTTTACACAGATTAATCTGTGAAATGTTGGCTATGAACTTGATTTGTCCTGTCATCCTGACGAGGTACGAGGAAGGATCTTATCGCTCTTAGATAGAGATTCTTCGCAGGCTCAGAAAGACAGCAAGAGGCAATACAGTTAATTTTATTCTAATCCGGGTTTACAATTATTATGTAATATGTAAATATTGAACATTTGTTCGTTATTGTTCTTGTCAATATCTTGGATTTTATAGTCAATTGAAACCTGTTATTAATATCTCAGTTAAATCTTTGGTAGAGTTTACACTCCGGTCCGGTAATCTGGAACTGAGTGTGGGTAGTGTTCCTGACCTGGTGAAGGCTATTAAGGCCCACCAAAAAATACAAGATTCCAGGAAAGAAGACAATTATCAGAGTGAAGTTTTTTTGAGTTATCTGGTTGAAGGCGGTGATTTTGATTTAAAAATCAGAGGCAGAATAGTTATCAAAACAATCTAAGTTCCATTACCGTTCGCTTAAGTTATTGTCATTTAGATACTCTGGAATTATTTCAAGTTGAAAATGGATGATTTAAGCGCTTTTTCTGTTTTTGGATCTAATCAGGAAGACCTGCCTGAATTGGAAGTTTTTGAGGAGGGATTAGGTTTATTCAGGGTGGAATTTCAGTGTTTAATGGGTACGTGGATTTCCGTTCAGAATCTAATAAGATTTGGAGGGCGATTAAGAAGAATAAAAATGGAAGCGATGCTGGAAGATCAGGAAGAAATTTCAGAGGAACTTGAAGACTCGATCGAGGACGATGAAGAGTGGAGTTGGTATCCGGAAGCGGTTTGTCAGCGAATGAAAGGAATGATCCGCTATTCGCATAAATTACTTGCCCGTTCAAATTGGTATGCCCGACTCGCCAACTCGACGGTTTACTGGGACCAACGACAGGGTAAGAATAGAATTGGAATTACGCTTGAAGATGCTGTTATTGTAAAAAATTACCGGATTTCAGAACCTAAAAAATCAAATCCTTCAATATCTAAGAAGCAAAGGATTCAGAAAGTGAAGCACCAATTTGATATTTTGGATTATGATAGAATGCGCGTATTTACCACCGAGTAAAACGGCTGGTTAAAGAGAACCGTACTCCTGTGATCTGCTTAAGCACTTCAAGGATAATCGAAAGTCGTCGTTTGGAATTAATATTACCATGGGTTTAATAAAAGTGCTTCTAATGGCAGATAGTTACTTAGGTTTTGATTTACCACAAAAACCAAGGATTAAACGTCGGCCTCGGGATATTGAATAGTGACTAAAAACCAAAGCTGGAAATAAATCGTGAGTTAGGTGAATATATTTTTAAGTCCCTGGCAAAGGCGGTTAATTTCTGCTTCGGTATTGTAGTGAACTAGACTTATCCGTACCACACCTTCATCAGGATCTTTAATTCCTAGTGCTTCAATAAGGCGGACAACATAAAAATGACCATTGCGAACAGCAATTTGATTTTCCAGTAACTTTTTAACGACTTCGCTGGACTTAATACCTTCGGGAATAAAAGATATTGTTCCGGATCTTGTTCCTGATGTTGCTTCAGATTGTCCAAGAATTCTTACATTTGGAATGTTCTTTAAGGTATACAATAACAAATTACTTAACCGTCTTTCATGATTTACAAATAATTCAAAAACCTTGGCTGCTCTATCGTGACGATTCAGTTTGGTTGATCCATACTGGTGTTCGTAAATTGTATCGTAATAATCCCCAATGCCTGCCAGGGCCGCAATTTCTGCGTGTAAAGGCCCGGTGGGATTCATATTATAGTGGGGTTTATCGGCGTTAAAATAGTGTCCCTGGGGATATAATTTGGGCATTACAGATTGTTTAATCCACATCACACCTAAATGTGTTCCAAATGTTTTATAAGTACTGTGTAAATAAACATCCACATCCAATTCATTGACATCAGGGATTTGATGGGGCGCAAACGCTACACCATCAGCGATGGCAAGTGCGTTAAATTGATGCGCCAGTTTAGTAATTGCTTTTACATCATTCAGGGTGCCTACGATATTTGAACACAGATTAAAGCAGACCAAACGTGTCCGATCAGAAATTAATAATTTTAAATCGTCAATATTCAATTCACCATTTTGCGGATCAACCTGCCATTCTTTCGTTACGATACCAAATTCACTAAGTCGCCGCCAATTGCCTATGTTTGCCTCATGATCCTGATTAGTTACAATAATTTCATCTCCATCTTTTAAAGATGGGCGGAAAGCCTGAGCCAATACGTATAAATTTAAAGTAGTGGAAGGTCCAATGGTTAGATCATCACCATCAGCATTAATTAAATCAGCAATGCATTGATACCCAGCATCCATAGCAGTTCCTGCCTCTTTTGAAGAAGGAAATAAACCGTACGGTTGGACTTTTGTATATTCCAGAAAATTGAAAAAACGTTTCAGAACCTGATCCGGGATATAAGAACCACCGGCATTTTCAAAAAAAGCCCATTCAGCTGAATCAGCGTCTCTGAAAACTGCGTATTGTTCTCTGATAAAATTGATATCCAGTTTCATAGAATAACTCCCATTGAAGATAGAAATACCTTTACTATTTTAAAGATGAAAAATGATATTCTATATGCTTCCTGTAAAGTAAAATAATGAAAAAATTAAATCAATCAAAACAAAAAACCTAAATTCATAATATATTAGTTCCCTTTTTTAGAAAAGATATACTTTTGGTTAATGAATAGAAAAAGGTTTTTTTAAATCTATCAGTATCATTGACAGAAGCTTCATACCCATTTAATGCTATGGAACGTTAAGTATTCGACGACTATTTCTTTAAAATGTGATTAAGCAGATAATGCGTTAAGAGATTATGATTCGCCCAATTAAGGCATAGAATGATAGCCGGAAGAGCTTGAAATTTATATTGGATTTCAGTTTTTTGAAAAATCGTATCACGCAGATAAAAAACGGATTGAAGTTTGCGGTCATGGGGCAGTTTATGCATTTAGATGATCGGATAGGTTCGACTGCCTTTGTAACCATTTATTATGGAGAAAATCATGTCTCAAGTTTCAGGTTTCTATAATTCTAGTGATACAGTCTATCTCAAGAGTGGGAAAAAGAGTGAATCCAGGGGTAAAAACGGTGATGTGAAACATATTGTTTTTAAGGATGGTAAACCGGTTTATACTGAAATTATTCGTGTTCATCGAAAGGAAAAACAAGATGAATCCACAGTGGGTGAATCACCCCGACGGATCAGGAGCAAGAGAACCAATTCCTCAAACTCAAGCAGCCACAGAGTGGTCACTGATCAACAAAAGAGTAAACTGGCTGATCGCCTGAATGATGTGATGCGTCAATCACAAACTATTTGGAGTCAAAAGACAGGACTGTATGTTTCTTATCAGGGGAAGAACTCATTTTTGGTTAAAAAGTTTTCACCCACGAATAGAGTATTGAGTCAAAATACAATGACCAAAGAAGAAATATTATCCGGTGTAATTCCTGAGATTTTTACCACGACCTGGAAAAAAATGTAACCTTGATTTTTTTTACTGTAATTTCAAAGATACAGTTTTTTGGTAAAAGTTTTAACGGTACAATCAGACTGAAAAATCAAAAGGTAATTCACACATGTAATTGAGCAGGTCCGGGACTTTCCAAACCTGCTACAAAATTATTTATTGATTCTAGCCTTGTCCATTTCCCATGCCTCTGCCCTTACCATTACCTTTTCCTTTGCTTTTACCGTTTTGATTTCCCTGACCTTGCCCATTTCCTTGACCATAGCCTTTACCCATTCTTTGATTTCCTTTTTTTCCATAACCCTGGCCATCACGTAAGGCATTGGCAGGAGGACCCAGATATTTGACTCTTTCATCGGGTGTCATAGCATTCAATCGACTTTGCCATTCCTGTCTGAAATCATTTCGTTCCTGAACAGAAGCACTTCTGAGCGTTCCTCTGATGGCAATTAACTCCTCCAGGCTTTTATCAGAAAAATCAGCGGCAAAAACTTGAATACTCATCAAACCGGAAACCATTACCATCGCCATCACCTTCAAACTTTTTCTCATTCTCTTTTTCATAACTACCTCTTTGTTTAGTGTTAAAATTAATTTGTTTGGTTGATTTTAAGGTAGGCAATAATAATGAAGAAAATATGAAGATATTGTGGTTAAATAATGAGTACTTTTTTTAATTTTCATTGATTATGCCATTTTCAAATAAGCTACCCCTATCAGTATGCTGGATGAAGTCGAAGAAAGATGTCGTGTATCAAGGGGTCAAATTTACCGCCTCCACCAAAATCCCTTTATACATTTCATATCAACTACATCACTCACACTAACTCATCCATATCATAGCTAGCTAGTTTGTTGTTTTGTGAAATCTTTGTAGGAATTTCCAATGACCACTTACTGATTGGGATTTCCTTTGGGATAATTAGGAAGTGGGCTTTTTGGGACTGGGATTTGAAACACTTTTGTATCGTTAGCCCATTAACAAAAGAATTGAAAAGATAATATTTTTATTGCTGGTGGGATTTTCGGTTAATTAGAAAATTCTAATACTTCACAATCCTTGACAATAAAAATCTGATTGGCCTATGCTAATACATAGGCCAATCATTAAGGAGGGAAAATGATTACTTCACATCAACAACACGTGCGTTTATTTCGCAACGGTCGAAATCAGGCTGTCAGGATACCAAAGGATTTTGAAATGGATTGTGACGAAGCCATTATTCGCAAAGAGGGTAATAAATTGGTTTTAGAACCAGTTAAAAAGGATGGACTCTTAAATATTTTAATGAGTCTAGAGCCCATCAAAGAAACATTTCCAGATGTTGATGAATCACTCTTACCATTAGATGATATCAACATATGAACGCGAATCTCCAATACTTGTTAGATACAAACATTATTTCTGAACTGATGAGAAATCCCCATGGTATCATCAGAGATAGGATTGCTACTATAGGAGAAGAAGCTATATGCACAAGCATCATTGTATCCAGTGAACTACACTTTGGTGTTGAGAAAAAAGGATCCAAAAAATTACGTAGTCAATTGGAAGCAATTCTTTCAGCTATTGAAATTATTCCATTTAAGGAACCTACCGACAGACAATATGCGGTTCTAAGATCAAATTTGGAAAAATCAGGAACACCAATCGGCCCTAACGACATGCTGATTGCAGCTCAAGCCATAACATATGGCCTAACTTTGGTGACAGCCAATATTAGAGAATTTAAACGAGTTCAAGGAATAGCGGTAGAAAATTGGCTCGAGTAAAATGTAAATTTAAAATAAAAGTAATTCTGGTAGGCAAATGATCTAGAATTAACTGTCAAATCAGAACTAATGGTGGGCATAGTGACCAAATTTTACCTATTTAAGATAGGTGTTAAATTCCCCGCTATCTCCACTATTCGTCTACTTCATAAAGCGTTTCAGTTTGAATAGCCGCTCCGTAACGTAGGGTAGGTGATTCCTATTGCTAGCAGCCTGTCGGACTATTAGAATCTAATTGTATGTTCCCTCATATATACAGTTAATATATTGATATTATATATTATACATTGACATTTTGTTTTAAATAATTTACTATAGATAAATATATCAATCACATAACTACAACTTTCTACCTTCAATAATATGACCAGAGTATTCAAGTGCGCTAACTAAGAACAACCGATGATATTGCCGCCTAGTGGTCTGGGTCAGGATTTCTGTTTACTGGGCAGGAAAGCACATATCCAGGAATGACAAACACCAGTTGATCTTACTTTGGTGATCAAAGGAGGCAGGATCAGAAAGGAGCCTAATGAAACCTGCATCGATAAAATCGCAAATTCCCCTGGCTGCAAAATGGGACTTCTCTTTACTGTCTGATCCACACTGCTTTTGTAATTGAAGGCATAGTTCCTCTACAGCCGTGACCAGTTCTTGATCTGTTTCTTTGGCAATGTCGTCATAAACCTGACGCCATTGCGGTTCTCCCCAAAAAGCGACCCAAACAGAGATATAACGAAAGTTGGTCACATTCGGTTCCAATAATGAGTGAATGATTGCGACCATTTTATCTCTGGAATCTGAACCAGCTAATTCCATCGCTTTTTGCCATGAATTTACATAGATTTCTTCCAAATATTTCATCGTTTCTGTGAGCAGGTTCTTCTTATTCCTGAAATGGAAGGTGATGATCCCCTGGGATAAGCCAACCCGTCGGGATACTTCCACAAAAGTAGTTTTGTGAATACCCAACTCAGTAATCGTGTCGATAGTGGTATTGATTAGCCTGTGTCTGGTAACTAATTTTTGTTCTTGTCGAGTTAAAGTCATTATATATTTCTGTTCATAGTTTATCAAAACGACCAACCGTATGGGGATTCCATGTATTTCAGTCTTATACAATATCACTGGGTGTTTATAAAGTCAACCGATCTGCATTTATAGTATTTTTTTAATTTTAAAAGAGATACCAGCCATTATTTCAGCTTAAACAGTGGCTTTAGTGTTAATAAAATAAATACTTGACTATTTCATTGGTTGAGCATATAGTAAGTTAAATTTCAATGTAATTGTTGATCACATAACATTTTCAGAATCAATTTTTCATGAGGTTTCCCTATGTCCGCAGCACCAAAACCAAATATGACCAAATCGGTCGAAATGTTTTCCAGATGTAAAAAAAGCATCGCTGGTGGTGAAAGTTCTTATGCCCGGCTTAGATCCGGTATTGAGCTATGTCTTGATCACACAGCTGGTTCCCGTATGTGGGACGTAGATGGTAACGAGTATATCGACTACTGTCTCGGCTTTGGTCCATTGATCTTCGGTCACAATCCCCAGGATATCATCAAGGCCGTGGTCGATCAAATCACAACCAAAGGGTATCATTTCAGTTTCCCTCACGAACTGGATCACAAGGTTGGCGAGGCCATGCAACGTTTAATTCCAGGTGTTGATAAAATTCGTTTTACTTGCTCCGGTACCGAGTCAACTATGGCTGCCATGCGATTAGCACGTGCCTATACAGGCAAGGAAAAGATCATCAAGTTCGAAGGCGCCTACCATGGTTGGAGTGATGTCCATCTGTATAGCGTCCACCCATCATTAATCCAGGCATCCGGACGCTACAATGCCCCAAATGCGATGGCTGATAGTACCGGCATCCCTAAAGCCTTTGGTGAGTCACTAATTATTCAACCTTTCAACGACATCAAGATAATTGAGCAGACCATCAGGCAACGACAGCATGAGATTGCTGGCGTTCTTATTGAGCCTGCCATGGCCAATTGTGGCATCGTACCGCCTCGTGATGGCTATCTGCAAGAGCTAAGAGCTTTAACCGAAAAATATGGTGTTGCTCTGATTTTTGATGAAGTCATGACCGGTTTCCGTATTGCTGCTGGTGGGGCCCAAGAGTACTGGGGGGTAACTCCGGATATTTGTACCTATGCGAAAGCCATTGGTGCTGGATTTCCTGTTGCCTGCTTTGGTGGTACCGACGAATTTATGGATGTTGAAGCTCGTAATGAGGTTTATCACGGTGGTACATACACAGCTTCCCCGCTTACCTTAGCAGCAGCAGATGCTGTACTGCAGCGAATCGAGCGTGACAAAGATACCATGTATCCAGAACTAACTCGACTCAGTGAAAAACTAGCTGATGGTTTGGTGGCCGCAGCCCGCGATAATGGATTCAACGCCATCTGGCAAGGTGTTGGTCCCTTGTTGCAAATATTCTTTGGTAAGGATGATTCTAAAGTAGACAGACTTTACAACTATCGCGAGATCCTCAATTGGGTCGATGAAGAATTGTATTCAGAATGGCACCAAGAGATGCAGTACCGTGGTGTATACCTATTTCCTAGTCAATATGAGAGACTATTTATGTCCACAGCGCACACTGACCAGGACATCGAAGACACTATCGCTATTGCCCAAGAATCTTTCAAAGCCGTTGCCGAGCAGCGAGCCAAGTAAGAAACAAACGAGATTCTAAGAAAATATCGTGTATTATTTGATTATTGAACTGGTCCCATTGTCGTATGACAGGGACACACGATCCGTTTCCTGAAAACTGAATTAAGGCATTCTCTTTTATTAATCAATAGAGAGTGCCGCTGATACACGAGACTCCGCTTTGAGGTCGGCAAATTCTATTTAATAATTGCTAACGCGTCAGCCACTTTGACTCCCTGTCCTTTAGGTAAAACCACCAAAGGATTAATATCCAGTTCTTCGAGTTGATCCCCAAGCGCAACCGCCATAATGGAGACCTTGACCAATGTATCGGCTAAGGCATCGATATCTGCCATTTTCCGACCTCGAGCCCCCGTTAGTAATCTGTAGCCACGAATTTCTTTGATCATGGATAGGGCATCGTTTCGATTAATCGGTAAAATTCTCAATGAAATATCTTTTAGGATTTCCACAAAAATCCCACCTAAACCAAACATCAATACCGGACCAAATTGAGGATCGTGATTGATTCCTACAATGACTTCCACTCCTTCCGGGATCATTTCTTGAATCAGCACTCCGTTCAATTTGGCTTCAGGTTTATATGTGGCGGCATTTTTCATAATGTCCTCAAACGCCTGGACCATTTCCGCTTTATCATGAATATTCAATTTGATGACTTGGGCTTCCATTTTATGTAAAATGTCCGGAGAGTCGATTTTCATCGCCAGTGGATAACCAACTCGCTCAGCGACTGCAACGGCTTCTTCCTTGCTGACTGCCAGGGCCTCTCTACTCGTATTGATTTTAAATATGCTTAATAGATTCTTTGATTGACGTCCGGTTAAAGATCCTTTCGTACTTTCACTTAGAATGCGTAAAGCCTCGTCAGAATTTGATTGTTCCGGTTGGATAGATTTTACTTCAATTTGATTGTTTGCTAGTTGTTCATGTCTTAAGGTTCCATACTTCATGACCTTCGAGAGAGTTCGTACGGCACGGGCGGGAGAATTGAAATAAGGAAAATTGGCCTGGTTTAGAATAGCAAACTGCTCTTTCATTACTGCCAAGCGATTTCCCCGGGGGATTTCTTGAATCCCCTCAATGACTTTGGCCACATCAATAAACTCTTCAATAGTATCTACTCGGATAATTCCCTTTTGTTTAAAAAAGGCATCAAACACTTGATCAGAACCGGTTAGGGCTGCAGTGTGAGAAGCGGCTGCGCGCATTCCTGTTTCTGATTTTCCCACCTTAAGGACGGCGATAGGCTTTCCTTTTGTCAAGGCTTTATCCGCTATTTCGATAAACTGCTTCCCATTATTAAGCCCTTCCAGATAGGTAAAAATCATTTTGGTGTGAATATCATTCAGCATGAAGTCCATATAATCCAAACAGTTCAAATCCACTTCATTTCCCGTACTGGTAATATATGAAAACCCGATACGATTTTCCTGTGCCAGATTAAAGATTGAATACCCCAAAGCACCGCTTTGTGTAATAAATCCAACTGACCCTTTTTTAAAGGGGACAGGATCCAAAGCCGCTGAAAAAGCTGCAGCTACATGATGGTACAAATCAACACTTCCTTGGCAATTCGGACTGCAGATACGCATATTGTTTTCCCGGGCAAATTGAACAATCTGTTCTTGCATTTGTTTTCCTTTATCCCCGGCTTCGGCAAATCCGGAACTGAAAATCGTCACAAAAGGTACTCCTTTATCCGCACATTGTTCCAGCATGGTTAGGACCAAGCGGTAGTTTACGGCAATCAGAACTAAATCGACAGATCCTGGAATACTTTTAAGATCTGGATATCAGGTTATTCTATTAATTTCAGTATATTTGGGATTCACAGGGTATACTGCGCCCTGGAACCCATGCTTTTTTAGATAGTGCAACGGTTTTCCATTAATCACTTTGATGTTGGTTGACGCTCCGATAATGGCAATTGAATTTGGATTGAAAAAGTGTTCTAGATTCATTTCCAATTCTCCCTTTGAAAGGCAAAATTTAATTTGAGGATTATTTTTTTTCTCTTTGATTTAACACAATTTTTATAAGTCGAGTATAAGTTGCTAGTTTTTTCTATAGGTGAATTTGATTTGATTATAAGTGCCGAATAACAATAAGTAAAATATATATTAAATATCATATCAATATAAGTAATATATAGTAAAGCTCGGTATATTCCTGTTGCAATATATCTTGGTTTATTGTGGTCCAAACCAAATGAAGTCATCAAACGGGTTGAAGAACTGCTGGATATGGTCGGTCTTCCCAAAGAGGCCGTGTTTAAATCACCCCATGAGTTCAGTGGTGGTCAAAGGCAGAGAATCGCTATCGCCCGTGCCAAGTGTGTTATTGATTGTTCAAATGTGTTTGTGGATAAAGCTTATGATCCCCGTGCCATTCAGGGAATGGCAGTCACTTATGCTACAACACCCATGGGTGGTGATCACACTGCCGGTTGGGTTGTAGATCAAAACCTGACTGATTTTGGCGGTACCATAGATGCGCTAAGCCCCGATGGTCAAATGGAAGCTTCACGGGATACACAAATACACATGTCGATGGTTGATTCCATGGGAATTTGTGATTTTGCTCAGTCCGGACTGGCGGGTGAAGAAGGAATCGAAATTGTTTATCAAATGATCTTTTCAAAAAATGGAAAACCATTTTCAGGAGATGATTGGGTGCTTCGCGGTAAACAAATTTTAAAAATTGAACGGGAGTTTAATCGGCAGGCAGGTTTTACCAGCAAAGATGATCGACTACCTGAGTTTTTCTATAAAGAACCACTGCCACCACATAATAAAGTAGTACTGGTTAGTGATGAAGATATGGATCGGGTTTTTGAATTTGAAAAAGAGATTTAATTATGCAGGTTTGTGTGAAGCTATTCGGAACCTTGAGCAATCAATGGCCTGACTATGATCATGAAAAAGGATTGATTATAGAGCTCCCGGAAGGAGCCATCATCAATGACCTGATCAACTCCCTGAAGCTGGGAAGTTCCCGAATAGGTATGGTTTGTATCAATAACCAGAAAGTCAATCCGGATGACACACTAATAGCTGAAGCTGAAATTTCTATTTTTCAACCGATTTGCGGCGGATGAAAAAGTTGTATTTATAAAAACTTTTTCAGAGTAGTATAACGGAAATCAATTATTAATGAACTACCCCGTCGCAAGCAGCGGGGTATCTATTTCCCGTGTGGTCTAAAGATTATTTTTGCTCCGATACCTTACTCTATGTACGTTTCAGAGAGAAAACGATAATTATTTTCATCCGTATTTTTTCATTTAGTCCAATCGACTACCAACCCTCTCCGAAAACCCTTACCACCATTAACTTGTTGTCACCTCCACCATTCAACTACCAAATCAAGCATATTAGTTGGCACAGTTGCCCCTTACCAGTGCCAAAGCTTCCAATGACTTCATTCTCGATTATCCGTTATTAAATTTGATGTTATTGTAAGATCAGAAAACCCAAAATATGAATCACAGATGGCAAATTGGTCAAATTCAGGTTGGAAATAGTTACAAGTAAAGGATTTGGGTGGAAAATAATATTTAGACTATACGGGTTATATTTCAATATTCATCTTTTTCAATGGTTGTTGTTTTTAATTTTGAAAATCCAGGAATTAGCGTTTGAGTGTTGATAACACCTGGAATTTGACGGATTCGATTTTGAACAAAATAAGAAATTGTTTCAGCATCCGATGAAATCCAATCACGGGTTAAAATCGCTTTAGCAATGAGATCAAACCCCCCGTGTACGGAGTGGATTTCTATAATTTCATCAAAAGCAAATATTTTT
>Ga0257125_1002574_pt1 | contig 14506 bp, 12 predicted proteins | sample SI106_200metaG_FD_190183 | JGI IMG/M metagenome (GOLD analysis project Ga0257125, IMG submission 190183) | Marine microbial communities from Saanich Inlet, British Columbia, Canada - SI106_200 | ecosystem: Environmental > Aquatic > Marine > Inlet | place: Canada: British Columbia | collected...
GTCCGGGCATGTGAGATATCATTTTTTTTAGAGCTATTAATTGTTCGTTGGGAGTGTCTGCTGCATAGAAAGCTTTTTCCGCTGAAACATATTCTGGATCGTTTATATTTATTGGCATGATAATGAAAAGTAGAAAGTGTTTTTAATATTTTTTAAAAAAAGTGGGAGCGCAAAACCGAAGTTCTTTGCTCCCTACTGAAAACCGAAATTTTCAGTAGTCCAAAATAAATTTTGGACGCCTAATCGACCGAAGTCAAAAAGGAGCTAAGTCCGAAAACTTAGCCTCAGTTAACCGAAGTCAACTGGAACTAACCCGAAAGTTAGTAAAACAATCAAAGAAAGTCGGTTAATAAGAGTTTTGTTTTGGGGTTTTGTGGAAATTTTAAAAACTTGCTTTCTTTTGGAATTTTATGATAAACAAGGAAAAATTGAGCAAAGAAGAAGTGATTGAGAAGATTATATCGAAGAAAGAATTTAGTCAATTACCTTTGGCAGATGTAGAATTAGTTTATTCTAAATTTGATTCTGAGGATTTGTTGGTTGAAGAAAAGATAAAATTGACTCGGGAAATGTTGATGAAAATGTATACTGTTTTTGTTTCTGAGAAATTATTGAATATTAAAGATAACGATTCTAGTTGGTTTTTGAAAAAACATTCTTCGACGAGGGAGAGATTTGGTTTTGAAGATTCTGTTTACCATAGATGTTTAGAAGGATTGGGTGGGAGATTAAATGTTTATGATTTGGGTTGTGGAGTTAATGGTTTTAGTTATGATTCTTTTTTAGGTGTTGGGTTTGAAGTTAAATATTTTGGATTTGAAGCCGTAGGACAATTAGTTGATTTGCAAAATAATTGGTTTGAGAAAGAGAAGAAAGATGCTGAATGTTTTCACGGAAGTTTATTTGATTTGGAAGGAGTTAAGAAATTATTAACTCTTGGGGGCGGCAAGCGGGTTGTTTTTCTTTTCAAGACTTTGGATTCTTTGGAGATGTTGAAGAGGAATTATTCTAAAGAGTTATTGAAGGAGATTGTTCCTTTGGTTGATCGTGTTGTTGTTAGTTGGGCGACGAAGAGTTTGGGGGCGGGAAAGCAGATTTTTGCAAATAAGAAATGGTTGAAAGAATTTATTGAAGAGAATTTTAAAGTTATTGATGAATTTGAATTTGGTGTTGAGAAGTATTTGGTTTTTGGGAGAGAAGGGAAACATTTATAATTTTTTGTTTGTTATTGTGTTTAATGGATTTAGATGTGAATCAAGAGATGACTGAATTTTCTAGAAGAAGGTTTGCCGAAGAGAGAGAAAAGAAAAAAATCTTTTTGAAAAAAGAAGAATTTAAAGAAAAGAAGAAATTCTTTTTGTATTTTAGAAAATATTTGCCTTGGATTTGTGTGGTTTTATTTTTAATAATTGTTATTTTGGTTTTTTTTTAATTAAAATAGTTTGTTATGTTAATCGCTCCGTTCAAAACAAATTGCTAAACGCAAATTTGTTTTCTGCTCAAACATTCAATTCTAAATAATTTGTATTTGAGAGAATTGAATATTTTCGACTTCGCTTTTTTGTGGAATAGTTTTATTATCTCCTCTAGGGTGTTTTCGAGTTAGATTATTAGATTATATTTAAGAGAATGTCTTCGGAAATTTTAGAAAATATATGCTCTTTCACAGATATCTTTATATAATAATTTGATTTTTCTTCTTGATGAAAGAGAATTTTAAGAAAAAAGTTTTTGAGAATGGATTTACTTTGATTTTTGAAAAGAGGGAGGTTCCAGTGGTTAGTATGGCTCTTGCTGTTCGACAAGGGGGAATTCATGAAGATTTGAATGAGAAAGGGATTTCGCATTTTATTGAACATATGCTTTACAAAGGAACTGAAAAAAGGAGTTCTAGGAAAATTGCAGAAGATATTGAAAAGAGCGGGGGAGAAATGAATGGATTTACTTCTGATGAATTGACTGCATATTGGTGTAAGATGCCGAGTAAGAATGCAGATAAAGGATTGGATGTTTTAATTGATATTGTTAAGAATTCTGTTTTTGATGAAAAAGAGTTTGAGAAAGAAAGGCAAGTTATTTTTGAAGAAATAAAAATGTATAAAGATAATCCTCGGATGCATGTTTTTGATGAGATTCAGAAATGTTTGTATGGGGGAACAATGGGAATCAATCTTGCTGGAACGCATGAAACGATGAATTCTATTACGCGTGAAGAAATGGTTAAAAGGTTCAAGGAAATTTATGTTCCAAATAATATGGTTTTATGTGTCGTGGGAGATTATGATTTTGATAAATTAGTTAAAATTGTTGAAGAGAATTTTCCTGGGAAAGGAGAGGGAATAACTGTAAAAGAATTTGATTTGAAAAAGGAAACGAGGGAAGAAGAAAGGGAAGGGATTGATCAGGCGAATTTAGTTTTTGCTTATCATTCTCCGTTGGCAACTGATTCTCGGGATCCGATTGCAGAAGTTTTGATAACGCTTCTTGCAGGCGGGATGTCTTCTAGATTATTTGCGGAGATTAGGGAAAAGAGGAATTTAGCTTATTCCGTTAAGGGAGATTTGAATTCAAATAAGAATTTTTCTTTTTCGTTTATTTATGTTGGATGTAAACCAGAAAATGTTTCTCCGGTTAAAGATTTGATTTTGGAAGAATATAAGAAAGTTTCAGAAGAATTAACTCTCGAAGAATTGGAAGAAGTTAAGGAACAATTAATTGGCAATTATCATATTTCTATGGAAGATTCGCAATCTCAAATGGTTGGTTTGTTGGGGAATGAGATTCATACAAAGGCAGAGGATTATTATGGGTTTGAGGAAGATATAAGAAATGTTCAGCTTGAAGATGTAAAGAAGATGGCCTCTGAAGTTAAGGAAGGAGAGTTTAGTTTTTTTAGTTTGGTTCCTAAATGATTTTGTTTCTAAAGGGATTTTGTTTCTTTTTGATTCATACTCCGTTAAATGATTTCTTGCAATCAGCAGATTGCGGCGAAAATCATTTGCCTTGTCTGAATCAAAAATATTCCAAAATCTAGGGTTGGGAGGGGAAGGAGAGCGAAGAAAAGGGGTTGGAGAGGAGGGATAAATGGGAGAGATAAATCTTATTTAATAAATTATTTAAAGTTGTTTCTTTTAGAGATATTATGAATAAAAAAACTCTCGTGTTTTCTTTGATGTTTGTTTTAGTTTTTTCTTTATCTTTTGCTTCTGCTGGATTTTTTGGAGATTTATTTGCTAAGATTACTGGGAAAAATATTAAACAAGTTCCAGAAGATTTATCTGTTTCTGAAAAAATTCCTGTTATTTGTAAAGAAGGTCCTATTTGTTTGGATGAAAATTTTAAAGCTTATCAAAATTCAGATTGTAGTTTAGGAAAAGGAATTTATTGTGAAAATGGTTGTATTGCTGGAGAATGTGTTGAGGCTATTGAGCAAATAGAAGAAGCTGAGGAAATTATGTTTTGATGTAATGATAGCGACGGAGGGAAAGATTATTTTGTTAAAGGTTCAACTATTGGAATAAAATTTGGAGAAACATCAAGTGTTTCGTATGTTGATTCTTGTTTGTCTTCGGAAGTTTTGGTTGAGAAGTATTGTGGAAAAGGAGATTATGTTTATGAGGAAAATTATGTTTGTTCTTCTGGTTGCATGAGCGGGGCATGTGTTCAGATTGATCTTGAGATTTCTATTGCAACGTTGAAGGATAAGTATTTGGTTGGGGAAAAAATTGAGTTGACTGATCCGCCAGAAGTTGAAGGGAGTAATTTTGGTATTTCTGGGAATGTTGTTGAAAGTCATTCCGAAGAAGATGAAACTGAATTTGTTTATCCTAGTTTTGCAAGTGATTTTTCTGATGAAGATTATTATTTGAATCAAGTGGTTTCAAACGAGAGGGAAATTATTCGATCTGTTTCTGGAAATAATTTGGGAAGCCAAGAAAATATTTTTGAGGGGTTTAGAGGATTTGAACAACTTTCCCAAAAATTTGAGGGTTATCTTGTGGAATTTGAAGAAGAACCTGTTTTGAAAATTAGGAATGAAATAATTAAAGAGATTGAAAGGAAAGAAAAAGTTGAGGCTGAACGAGGAGATTTTGTTAATTCGGTTGTTGATTTGGTTGTTGATGATTCAGAAGATTTGAAAAGTAAGATGGCTTCAAAATTGGAGAAACAAAAGGGCGAAATTGTTTTGAGGAGAGAAAGTTTTAGGGAGGAGTTGAAGAGCGAAGGAATTTCTGAAAACATTGTTGTTAAAAGTTTTGAAAATGTTTTTAGTGGGGTTGTTGTCAAAGAGATTACTCTTGAAGAAAAAGGAAAGATAGAGAAGCTCCGTGGAGTGAAAAGAGTTACTCCTAATTTTGAAGTTCATGCTTTCTTGGATGAATCTGTTCCGTTGATTGGGGCTGATGATGTTTGGGAAATTCCAGATACTTTTAATCCAAGTCCTGTTGGAACATATAATTATGTAAATGAAGAAGGGGATACTATTATTCCTATTCAAACATATTTAACGGGAGAAGGAATAACGATTGCGATTATTGATACTGGAATTGATTATACTCATGGTGATTTGGGAGGGTGTTTTGGGGTTGGATGTAAAGTTGTTGGAGGTTATGATTTTGTGAATAATGATTCAGATCCAATGGATGATCATGGCCATGGAACGCATTGTGCGGGAATATCTTCTGGAGATGGTGTTTTGAAAGGGGTAGCTCCTGATTCTAAATTGTATGGTTTTAAGGTTTTGGATGAAGGTGGTTCGGGATATTCTGATTGGATAATTGCGGGGATTGAAAGATCAATTGATTTAGATGGAGATGGAATTATTATGGAAAATGAAAATGATTATGTTGATATTATTAGTTTAAGTTTGGGGGGTTGGGGAAATCCATCTGATTCTATGAGTCAAGCAATTGATAATGTTGTTGAAGCAGGAATTGTTGCCGTAATTGCTGCAGGAAATGATGGGCCTTTTTTTGAAAGTATTGGAAGTCCTGGAACATCAAGAAAAGCAATTACTATTGGAGCATCTAATAAATTAGATACAATTGCGAGTTTTAGTTCAAGAGGTCCAATTATTTGGCAAGATTCTTTTGGAGAATTAAAATCTTTGATGAAACCAGATGTCACTGCTCCTGGAGTCAATATTTGTTCTTCTCAATGGGAAGATGCTTGGACTGAAAATGAATGTATTGATACAGAACATACTGCAATTTCTGGAACTTCGATGGCAACGCCCCACGTTGCTGGAGCTATCGCTTTGATTAAACAAGCTCATCCAGATTGGACTCCTGAAGAAATTAAATTTGCTTTGAGAAATACTGTGGTTGATATCGGTGAAGCTGTTAATGTGCAAGGTCAAGGAAGAATTGATGTTTTGGATTCAGTACAATTATCAAATAAACCTTTAATTGCACAACTTTCTCCTTTAGAATATAATCCTCTTGGACAAATAGATATTTCTGGAACTGCTAAGGGAGATAATTTATTTGGACATTATACTATATATTATTCTGTTAAAGATTCGGGAAATTGGAATTTGATTTGTTCAGGAATTAATCAAGTTGAAGAAGGGGTTTTGTGTGAGGATTTTGATACGGATCAATTAATTGATGGAGAATATGAAATAAAGTTAATAGTAACTAAGATTTATGGGGGGCAAAGTTTGGATTTTGGAGTTTTTGAAATTGATAATGTTAAAGTTTTTGAACCATTAAATAATGATGTTTATCGAGGAGGAGATTTTTTGAATATTTCTTTGGAGATTTTGAATCCTTCTTATTCTTTACAGAGTATTACGGTTTATGATGAAAATAATGTTTCTTTTGATTTCTTGGGGAGCCAAATAAATGATTCTTTTTATATTTGGAATACTTTTGGATTGGAGACGGGGTTTTATAATTTGGTTTTGAATTTTAGTTTTAATGGAGATTATGTTGAAGAAAAAGTAGAAAATATTTATTTGGATACTCGGATTAAAGAGGGGTGGCCTGTTAGAATTGATTTTGAAGAATTTTTTTGGAAAGGGTTTATTTCACCTATTGCAGTAGATTTGAATAATGATGGAGTTAATGAAATTGTTGCTGTTTTTGCTGGAGATGGAGTAAATACTTTTTCTAAACTCCAGGTTTATTCTCAAGAAGGCTCTATTCTCTGGAGCAGGCAATTATCTGGTAGTACTCGGTCATTTCCCTCATTTTCTCTTGGAGATTTGAATAATGATGGGCTTATAGAAATAATTTTTTTAAATCCTTTGTGGCTTGATAATTTAGCTTTGGGAGTCTTGAATTATGATGGAACTCTTTTATGGACAAAAAATATTTCTAATGATTTTGATCCAAAGATTTTAGTTTCAGATTTAGATTCAGATGGGAACAAAGAGATAATCATTCGAGGAAGATTTCTTCTGGATGAATTTGGAAATCCCTCTTCGCCCAAAATGACTATTTTAGATAATGGTGGCCAAATAATTTCCTCTTGGGATCTTCCTATAAGTTCTTTTGGAGATTCAATTGGAGGAAATCCCGCGTTAGGCAATTTTGACGATGATTCTGATTTAGAAATTGTTTTGGGAACAAGTTTACCCAACTCTCTTGAAACAAATAAAGGAGCTGTTTTTGTCTATAATTTTGATGGTTCTATTGTTGATGGTTGGCCAAGATATATGAATGGCATTCCCCAGTTTTCTTCTCCGGCAATAGGAGATATAAATAATGATGGATTTGATGATGTTGTTATTGGATCTTTCTCTGTAAATAGCTCGGATGTTTCTTCTGGAGGTGTTTATGCTCTTAATAGAAATGGGTCTTTGTTGGATGGTTGGCCGATTATGCAAGGGGAATCCTTTTTTTCTGGAATCTCTTTGGGAGATATTAATCAGAATGGATTTTTAGAAATTTTATCCGATTCTTGGACTTTTCCGGGGATTAGAAAAAATAATTTATATTCTTATGAGGGGAGTGTTTTAGAGGGGTGGCCCATAGAAATATCCTCTAAAGGCCAGGGGCGTTATTTTTCAAATGTTTTTGGGGATGTAAATGGTGATGGAAATATTGATGTTTTAATTTCAATAAATAATTTTAATTCTTATCTTAATTCTTCTTTTGAATCCAATGGTTTATACGCTTTTGATTTTAATGGATCTTTGTTGGAGGGTTTTCCATTTTTTGTTGAATCAACTCAATATCCTCCTCAAATCTTTAGGGGAGACAATGGAAATTTTCATCTTTTAATTTCTTCTAATATTGATCATGATATGCATTTAGATAAGCCTAAAAATAGGGCTTCAATTTATGTCTGGGAATTAGAGGCCCTTTATAATCAGGAAACAATGGGTTGGCCAATGTTTCAACATGATTCTCAACATACGGGATGTTATAATTGTCCTGAATTTATTCCAAGACCACAATCAAAAATAGTTAACAATAATGATTTTGATGTTACTGGAAATCTTAAAATGGAGTTACAGAAAAAGGCAAGTTTTGTTTCTTCGAAAAATTCTTCTTCTGTTTGGGATGGTGTTGAATTGGTCACGAATCAACAAGTTATTATTCCTGCGAATGGTTTGATCAAGTTAGATGTTGGGGGAAATTATGGTTGGAACCTTCAGAATGTTTCAACAAATGTTCCAGGAGATTACAGGGTTTATGTGAGTTTTGAATTTGGAAATCAAAGTATCGAGGCTGTTTGGGATCTTGAAGTTGTTTCTTCTTCAAAGGAAGTTGATAGCGTAGTTGGTTTCTAGAGAGTGAATTGTTGTTTTAAAATCCAATATATACATTTAATCTCAATTATTCTTAAAAAGGAATTTTGTTTTTTTATATTATGAAAGTGGTGAAGGTTCCTTTTGTTAATGGAGATAATTCTTCTGGTTCGGCTTTGGCGCCGGGAAAAATTCTTGAAGAATTGAAAGAAGTGTATACGAATAGTTCTGGGCGGGAGATTAGTTCCGATAATTTTGTTGTGGAGGAAATTGAGGTTTCTAAGAATCTTGAGGCAAGTAATGATCGGATTTATCGGAAATGTTTTTTGGATTATTCTGAGGAAGAGCGGATTTGTTTTTTGGGTGGAGATCATTCGATGAGTTATGCAACTACTCGGAGTTTTTTTGATTATTGCGAGAATAATTCTAAGGCACCTTGTTTGATTGTTTTTGATGCGCATTTGGATTTGATGGTGCCGACAAATAGTTTGTTTCCTCGTCAAGAAGAGTGGCTTCGGGGATTGATTGAAGATGGATTTCCAATTGAAAATATTCTGGTTGTGGGGATTCGTAATGCGGAGATAAGTGAATTAGAATTTAGTCGAGGGAAACTTAAAAAATTCCCAATCGGAAATTTTTTATTTAATCTTGAAGAGCGAGTTGATGCTATTATGGAATTTGGTTATGGGAAAGAAGTTTATGTTTCAATAGATTTTGATGTTTTGGATCCTGCGTTTGCTCCTGGAGTTAATTATCCTCAGCCAGGGGGTTTTTCTTCGAAAGAATTTTTATATATTTTTCATCGATTGAATAAAATGAAAAATTTAAAGGCAATTGATATTGTTGAAATTAATCCAAAATATGATTTGAATAATATGACTTGTAAGTTGGGGGCCAAAGTCCTAGCAGAGTTTTTGTGATTTTGTTTTGTTGGGTGTTTGTTGAAATTGCAAATTTCTGGAATAGAATAATCTTAAATAATCTTATTTGTTAAATAAATTGTGAGGCGAAATGGAAAGACAAATTTTGAAATTGGACGCGAATCCGAAGATAGTGGAATGGGCAATTAAAACTTCTGGATGGGAATTAAATATTCTTTTGACTAAAATAGATGTTAGCGAGAATACTTATAAGAAATGGATTGTTGGATCAGATAAGCCTACTCTTAAACAATTAAAGTTAATTTCTTGGAAAACAAAAAGGCCTTTGGCGTTATTTTTTTTGGATAAGATTCCTCAAGAGAAACCCTTGCCCAAAGATTATAGATTAAATCCAGAGAAGGAAGGAAAGTTTGATAAGAAAACTATTTTTGCGATTAGGAAATCAAGGAAATTTCAGTCAATTTTAAAAGATTTTGGGGAGAATGGTTTTGGTGAAATTTTAAAAGAGGCAAAAATATCTATTAATGATTCTCCTCAAGGGCTGGCTAAAGATTTGAGGGAGAAATTTGATTTAACCGAGGAATTTCAAAGGAAGGGAGATTCTTATAAGTTTTTTAAATTTTTAAGAAATAAGTTAGAAGAAGAAAAAATATTTAATTTTCAAATTTCAATGCCCTTGGAGGATGCAAGAGGTTTTGCTTTGTCAGATGAATTTCCGAGAGTGATTGTAGTTAATTCTGGAGATATTATTGAAGCGAGAATTTTTACTCTTATTCATGAGTTGGGCCATATTCTTTTGGGAGATACTGAAATCAGTATTCCTAATTTCAAGGATACAAATAAAACTGAAAGGTGGTGCAATGAGTTTGCTTCTGCGTTTTTGTTGCCCCCTGAAATGGCAAAGAAAATTTTTGAAGAGAATGATGCAACTTTAATCGAATATGAAACTTTGAAGAGGTTGTCTCGGAAATATAAAGTTAGTAAGTCAATGTTACTTTACAAGATGGTGAAGTTGAATTTTATAACTTCTGCTGATTATGGGGAATTTTTGAATAGATTTACTCAAAAGGAATATGCTGAAAGAGCTAATACTTCTGGAGGAGGGGTTTCTGCTGAAAAGAAATGTTTATCTGAATTAGGCACTTCTTTTATTTCTTTGGTTGCAGATAATATGGATAGGAAAACAATTACTTATAGTGATGCTTTAGATTATCTTTCGATAAAATCAGGGAGTTTCGGGAAATTGATTAATAAATTATAATGGAAAAGAAAAATTTTTACATAATCGATAGTTGTTCTTTGATTGATTTAAATCGTCATAATCCGATAGATGTATTTCCAAGCTTATGGGAAAAGATTGGGGAACTTATTGATTCTAACATGATGATTTCACATATTGAAGTTTTTAATGAAGTGACTAAACAAGATGATATTTTATCGGAATGGTTAAAGAAATATAAGAAAATGTTTAGAAATGTAACTTTGAGGCAAGCAGAATTGGTTAGTGAAATCTTGAAGAAATATCCTTCTTTTGTAAAAATAGATAAGCAATATGATGCTGATCCTTGGCTAATCGCATTAGCAAAAGAAATGCAAGAAAATCCTCAACAAAAATTATTCTTTAAAGTAAAGAGATTAATTGTTACTGAAGAATCTTTAAGAGGAAATAAAATAAAAATTCCTTTTGTGTGCCAGGAGTTTGGAATTGAATGTATAAATCGTGTTGAGATGTTTAGGCAAGAATCGTGGAAGTTTTAGGTTAATCGATGATTCTAATTAGTTCCTTTGAGTGTTTTCCCATTATTTCTTCTAATTCTTTTTCGTTTGCATTGATTATATTTTTTAGGGAATTGAATTTTTTTAAGAGTTGTTTTGATTTTGTTGGACCAATGTTTGGGAATGCTTGGAGGATGTAGAGCCTTCTTTCTTCGGGAGTTAGATTTGATTTTGATTGGAGTGGAGAAATTTCTTTTGCTTTTTTATTTGAGAGGAGTCTTATGTAATTTGCTGTTTCTTCTTCGTCTTTTGTGAAGATTGTTGGAATTTTGTGGTAAAGATTAAGCGAGAGAATTAATCCTCTTAATGGGTTTGTTAATTTGTTTTCTTTTATTGTTCCCTCGACAATTAGGAGATAATTCTGATATTGTTTCATTTCTTTTATTTGTTTGTGGAGTCTTCTATCGATCATCGATGCTAGAAAATCGTTTGTTGTTTTTCTTTCTATTATTGTATCTTTTACAAGATAATCTCCAATTTTCAATTCTCGGAATTCAATGGAGAGATTTTGTTTTATTAATTTTGAAGGAACTAATGAATTTTTCTCTCGGAAATCAATTATAATTTTTTTCTTTTTTGTAGTTGGAGTCTTTTTTGATTTAGTTTTTTGTTGGAAGATGTCGTGCAGCATTAAGTTGTGAAGGAAATCTTGTTTAAGTTTTGTATTGAGATTTTTGGATAAATTGTTTTTGAGATTATTTAATTAGAAAATTATTTAAAACATTTTTTGCTTTGTTTGTTATGGGGTGGCTTTTTGTTGTGGTTGGTGCATTGATTGTTTTATTTGGAATTTTCTTTGTGTTTAAATTGAGGGCAGATAGAAGAAAAGGAATTAAACATAAAATAGATTATTATGCTTTTTTTATAATGGGGATTATTTGGGTCGGGGCAGGAATTTCTTTGGGAATTGGTTCAAATAATTGGGGGCTTTTTATCATGGGTTTGGTTTTCATGGGGGTTGGTTTGGCGCATAAAGATGAATGGAAAAAGAATCATCGAACTTGGAAGCAATTGGATTCAAAGGAAAGGAAATTGAAGATTTGGATTTTGTTGGCGTTGGGAATTATTTTTCTTTTAGGTGTTGTTTTTTATTTTTTGTCTAGGACAGGAATGATTTAGAATAATTTTTTTTGAATGGCTTTTTTAGAATTTAATTTTCCGTTTAATTTCAATTCATTTTTTATTGTTTGAATTGATTTTTCCATTTTTTTCTCACGGGATCTTGAAGCATAATAAGAGTATTCGTCTTTTGTGTTTTTTGTTAAGAGGATTATTAATTTTCCTTTGGAAAGTCTAGCTGTTCTTCCTCTTCTTTGAATTGAACGAATTGCTGAAGAAACAGGTTCATAGAAAATTACCGAATTAACTTCTGGAATATCCAAGCCTTCTTCTGCGATGCAAGTTGCGCAAAGGACGTTTATTTTTTTTTCACGAAATTCATCGATCATTTTTTTTTGATCTTTTTGAGAGAGTCCAATTCCGTTTTTTTTGGTTTGTCCGACGAAAACTTTTGATTTGATTCCGCCTAATTTATTTAAATTTTTTGAGATAATATTTGCTGTATCTCTGAATTGAGTAAAAACAATAGTTTTCATTTCTTTGTTTTCTTTTTTTTCATCCCGAATTATTCTTATTATTTCTTCTACTTTTGGATGTTCTTGTCCCGCTTCTAATAATTTTGAAGTGTAGGCGTAAATATAATTAAAATCTTGGCGATTTGCTAATTTTACGACGCCTCTTGATTGTTTTTTTTCTGCTTGGGAAAATATGTTTTTTAAATATTTCATGAAACTTTCAAGGGTTTGAGTTTCTAAGAGTTCAATTGCGTGAGATAATTTAATTGCTTGTGCGGTTAAGGACATTGCTATGTAATTCTGGGGATTTGAAAATGATCTGTTCATTTGAGCAATTAGTTTTTTTTGAAGTTCTATCAATGAAATTTTATTGTCTGGACCAAATAAGAAATTTTTTTTCCTGAGTTCTTCAGTATATTCGACATATATTTGTTTTAAGAGAGTTCTTAGTTCATTGAATTCTTTGGGAAGTTCAAGTTCTTTTTTATTAAATTCTAATTCTTGTAAATATTCTATTACGTCTGATGAATTTCTTGTTCTTAGTTCGACTTCTTCAATTGAGAGGTTTTCACAAATTTCTTTTATTTTTTTTGTGTCGCTTCCAGGTGATGCTGTCAAACCCACTAATCTTGGAGTGGTTGATTCTTTAAAATATTTTTTTGCAATGTAATTGTAGTCGTAATTTTTAACGCAACGATGTGCTTCGTCCTCGATTAATAACGAAACTTCTTTTAGATTGTATAAGTTGTTTTTTAGATCATTTGCGATACATTGCGGTGTTGAAAAAATTATTGATGCTGTGTTCCAAATTTTTTTTCTTTTTTCTGGTTTTACTTTTCCCGTGAAGAGTTCGATATCTGCCCAGAGTTCTGGGAGATTTTTTGTAAATGATTCTAAATGTTGTTCTGCGAGAGGTTTTGTTGGTGCGAGAATTAATATTTTTTTTAAGGGAAAATCTTTGATTCTTTGGATTGAAAGCATTAAAGCGATCAATGTTTTTCCTAATCCCGTTGGTAAAACTACTAAGCAATTTTTTTTAAGACAAGTTTCGTAGATTTCTTGTTGGTATTTTCTTGGTTTTATGTTTTGGAGTTCTTTCATGGTTTTAGAAATTTAGAGGAGTTATTAAGTTTTAGGGCAGAATTTTGGGAGAGTATTTTGTTCAAACAATTAAAATTGTAGTTAGAACCCCGATTAGGACAATCACGGCTAGAATGTTCCAGATTAATCTGCTTCCGAAATATATTTTTGTTCCGTCGAGGGTTCCTAATGGGGCCATGTTGAAGAAAGCGTACCATAAATTGAATTTAGCAAAGATTTCAAATCCTAGGAAATAGCCAATTGCTCCGAAAAATAAATTGGCTACGATTCCAATTGCTGCGATGTAGCCTATTTGTGCCTCGCTAACTTCTGAGAAATGATATAATCCGTGTTTTTTCGCTGCTTTGTAGATTTTTCCTTTTGTTTCAAAAACTAAACAAGCCATCCAATTAATCAATCCTGCAGTAAGAATTTTTAAAATTATTGGGAGCAATAAACCAATTTGTATTGGCTTTTTCAATTTCCAATGTTTTCGATACCAGAATTGTCTAGCTTCCCAGATTTTCATTTCTATTTCTGAATCCCAATAATATGCGGTTAATTTTTTTGCTAAAACGTTTATTAAAATAATTAATAGAATGGCTCCTGAAAAGATTAGAAAGTATTCTTTTAAATCTTGAAGTGCTAGGACGAAACTGAGGATTATTGTGGAAAGTACAATCGCTATGATTTCTTTTTTATTTATCATATTTTTAGGAGGGAGTGGTTTCTTATAAATTTGATTGTTATCAAATTTACATCATCCAAAAAGCTCTGTGGAGCTAATAATATTTTGAAAGTTAAATTTGTTTATGGTTTTTACATCATCCAAAAAGCTCTGTGGAGCTAATAATATTTTGAAAGTTAAATTTGTTTATGGTTTTTACATCATCCAAAAAGCTCTGTGGAGCTAAAATATTTTGAAAGTTAAATTTGTTTATGATTTTTACATCATCCAAAAAGCTCTGTGGAGCTAATAATATTTTGAAAGTTAAATTTGATTATGGTTTTTACATCATCCAAAAAGCTCTGTGGAGCTAAAATATTTTGGAAGTTAAATTTTGATTGTTATCAAAGATATTTGTTTTAATAAAAGGTTATTAATCGCTACACTAAAAACAAATTGCTAAACGCAAATTTGTTTTGACTTTGCTCCTTGTGGAATTGTTAAGTTAAGTGGTAAGCTAACTTTGAGAAATTGAGTTTAGTTTTTTGGAAAGTGAGTCTCTGCAAGGTTCAAACCTTCATCAAGATAGGCGCTCAACATTATTTGTTAGTGCTTTCTTGCTTGTTAGTACACCTTGCTCGGGCAATAATGTTTATTTTTTATTGTTTATTAATTTTTGGAGTGGTGGGGAAATATTTTAAACTTGGTTTAGGCTTTATTTTCTTATGTTTATCAAAGATTATTCTCAAGCATGGAAAACTATTTAAATAAAACAGATTATATTCTTCTATGAGGATTAAAAAAATATCTGAGGTTGTAGGGAAAAAGG
>Ga0257125_1002576_pt1 | contig 14501 bp, 15 predicted proteins | sample SI106_200metaG_FD_190183 | JGI IMG/M metagenome (GOLD analysis project Ga0257125, IMG submission 190183) | Marine microbial communities from Saanich Inlet, British Columbia, Canada - SI106_200 | ecosystem: Environmental > Aquatic > Marine > Inlet | place: Canada: British Columbia | collected...
AATTACAAAGACCCATTCTTGATTTTCGCGATAATCTGCAAGGGTGCATTGGTGTTTTATTGCTTGTCTTATCCTAGAGCTAGAACTACTAAACCTTTTTATGGGTTTTGAATCTTTGAATAAATGATATAAGGCTGCGAGATTTCCCCTTTTAGTTTTTAACTTATTCCCAAAAGTTTCGGAAATTCTTTCTGATTTTGGAGCTCTCTCTAGAAATCTTTTAAAGGCATGGTTGTGTACAAGATATCTCCCGTTTTCGAGATTGAAGGCAGAAATGTGATCTCTAGAAGGATAAAGTGTAACTTGTTCAATCCCCCCTAATTTGTCGTGAGGATGTAGGTGATCTCTACAGGAAATTAATTTCCCTCTCTCAAATTTAATTTTTCCAATGTTTGATCGGTTTTTTGAGGATTGTAATAAATATCCTACTCTGGTTCCAACTCCTGAGACTTGGTAATAAAGTACATCATCGATGGAAGATTCTAATACCTCCCCTAAGTTTTTAAGATCTTTATATTTTAGCGGAGTAAATCTTCTTGATAATTGACCTCCTATTGATTGTGCAAGTTGAGGTAGACCTCCTTCTGGAATGAATAATCCTGATTCTACTCTGCGTACAAATTTTCTACAATCCATACCATTCTCATAGATTATATCAATTAGTTTTTCTATCATTTTTTCTTAAAAATCTGAAAAGTAAGGGATTTATAATATTTCCTATGCGTTTGGAATATAATTCTCATAACGTGGATTCTCTGATGTGAACTTCGGCGGGAGCATATTATATTAATTAAAATTTATTTATTTCTGAAAAATTTATAAATAAGAACCGCTTTACGATTTAATATGGCAAAGCAAGAATTTTCCATTGGCGATCGTATTATTGCAATCGTGAACAGACAAACGGATAGACCTGAATGTGTTAGGAAGGCGTATACAGGAACGGTTGAAGGATTTTATGAGGACGCCGATCGTTGGTATATTCCTTATTGTATTAAGTGGGACGATTTTTATTCAGGTGATGATGAAAGACCCCCTATTGCTCCCTCTCTTGATAATTATGATATTAGAAAACTAGATGAAGAAGAGTTGAGTGGAGGATTTGAGGAAGCTTTACGGGTTGAGTTAGATCTGATTAAGGGAGTTGTTGATTCTGAAGATTTAGTTGGGAGGCTTGTTACGTTATCTAGTTTTCGTGATTTAAATCGTCATCTTTCTGAGAAACTTGAGGGAGAATATCTAGAACTAGAAAGATTTGTCGAGGGAGGAAATCTTACTTTGAGAAGTGGTCTTGCAGAGAGGGCTACTGTTCTTGCGACATTAAGAGGCCTTAATAAATATCTTCAAGGAAACGAAGAGGAATAATTTTAGAAACTTTTATAACTTTCTTAGTTTTTCTTTTTTTATGAGTGAAATAAAACCTTTCAAGTTTATTTATGAATTTCCTCTTTTGTTTCCACCCGAGGATTGTGGCGAGGGACGTTGGGGTATTAACGCAAGGCTTGATCCTGAATTTGCATTTAAGGCGAGAGATAAGGAAATGTCAGAGGGGGCTTATGAACGGATTCAGGAAAGAGGAAGGACAATTGTAGAAAGATTTGGTTTGGGTAAATATGCTTTGACTTCTCATCCTTATAGATTTGTTAAAGGGAGTTGGTTATTGCATTATGCTGAAACTTCGGGAAATGCTTGCGGTTTGGGATTGGACCACGCGGCAAATAGTTCTCTTTTTGGTAGATGGGAAGAATTGAAAGAGAAGGGAGAATTTCCTCGGGCGATAGGATATGATTCTCATAATGTTGATGGAATGGGTCAATCATATTCCCTTCTTTCTTTATTTGTTAACTGGGCAGATGTTGCTAAAGCTGTTTTATCTAGAGAATAAATTAGAAACCTTTATAAAAACCTAAGAAGCTTTCAAATCTACAAAATGAAAAGAAGTAGTAGTCGTTGGAAGAAAAAAGGTCAGATGCGTTGGAAGTGGCAACGTAAAAAGATGAAGAAAGAGAAGAGAAAAAGAAAGAACAAGTAATGAGATTTCTATTTACCACTTTTGTATCAGAAAAGTTTATAAAGCCCACGAGTTCTCAATTCAATACATTTCGTAGACGAAGAGTGTTCTTCTGAGAAATTTTATGAGTACTTAATTTCATGATTGAGTATGATGTATGAACAGAGTTAAACTTAGTAGTGAGAAAGTCAATAAAATTTAATATTACTTTGCGACAATTAATTCCCGTTGATCCTGCGGGAGGTTGCTGCTATTGGAATTCGAATTAGCCATGCAAGTTAGGGGTTTTTAGGAACACCGGCGGAAGGCTCAGTAACACGTCAATAATCTGTCCTTAGATTGAGGATAACATCGGGAAACTGATGCTAATACTCGATAGGAGAAAAATACTGGAACGTGTTTTCTCTGAAACGCAAGGTCTAAGGGTGAGTTGGCGGCTGATTAGGCTGTTGGTGAGGTAACGGCTCACCAAACCGAAGATCAGTAGGGGAGATGAGAGTCTTAGCCCCGAGAAGGACACGGAGGTACTTGTCCTAGTCCTAAGGGATGCAGCAGTCACGAAACCTTTACAATGCACGAAAGTGTGATAAGGGAATTCCAAGTGCTCTATCAATGATAGGGCTTTTGTTAAGTGTAAGGAGCTTGACGAATAAGTGGTGGGCAAGACTGGTGCCAGCCGCCGCGGTAACACCAGCGCCACAAGTGGCAACCATGTTTATTGGGTCTAAAGCGTCCGTAGCCGGTTCGATAAATTTTTTGTGAAATTGTTCAGCTCAACTGAACAACGTGCAAGAAAGACTGTTGAACTTGAGACCGGGAGGAGGTAGAGGTATTCTAGGGGGAACGGTAAAATGTAATAATCCCTGGAGGACCGCCAATGGCGAAGGCATCTATCTAGAACGGTTCTGACGGTCAGGGACGAAAGCTAGGGGAGCAAAACGGATTAGATACCCGAGTAGTCCTAGCTGTAAACGCTGCGAGCTAGGTGGTGCATATTCTTCGAGGATGTGCAACGCCCAAACGAAGGTGTTAAGCTCGCCACCTGGGAAGTATAGTCGCAAGGCCGAAACTTAAAGGAATTGGCGGGGGCTCGCTACAAGGGGTGCGGCGTGCGGTTTAATCTAATTACACACAGAGAATCTTACCAGCAGCGACGGCAGGATGAAGGTCAGATTGAAGGTTTTACCTGACAAGCCGAGAGGTGTTGCATGGCCGTCGTCAGTTCGTGCCGTAAGGTGTTGCGTTAAGTCGTATAACGAACAAGACCCATGCCTACATTTGCTACCGTGTTCTCCGGAATGAACGGGCACAATGTAGGAACTGCCTTGGAAACGAGGAGGAAGGTGTGGGCAACGATAGGTCTGTATGACCCGAATCTGCTGGGCTACACGCGCGCAACAATGGTAGGGACAATGGGATACAACTCCGAAAGGAGAAGTTAAGCCTCTAAACCCTATCTTAGTTTAGATTGAGGGCTGTAATTCGCTCTCATGACAATGGAATCCCTAGTAATCGGGTGTCAACAGCGCCCGGTGAACACGTCCACGAGCCTTGCACACACTGCCCGTCATCCCAACCGAACAGGGTTTTGATGAGGTTTATTTTTTTGAATGGATCGAATCTAAGTTCAGTAAGGTGGGGCAAGTCGTCACAAGGTATCCGTAGGGGAACCTGCGGATGGATCACCTCCTATTTTATTTTTCATTACTAAGTACTCAGATGTTCATACATTATGATGGGCCCATAGTCTAGTGGTAGAACAGGGCGTTTGCAACGCCCAGGCCCGGGTTCAATTCCCGGTGGGTCCATAACTCAGTGCAACCTGTTATCGAAGTGATTCAGGTGAAGAACTTATTTGTATATCATATTCATAAGTTGTGCATAGGCAAGACATACTTGGTTTCTCACGCCATTAAGTGAATGACTTGGCTCGAGAGCTGATGAAGGTCGTGGCAAGCTGCGATAAGCTCAGGGTAGGTGCATGCAGCCCTTGATCCTGAGATTGCCGAATCAGACTTCTGTTGCTATATGCAAAATCAGAGATGATGAGTTACGCGGGGGATTGAAGCGTCTTAGTACCCGCAGGAAAAGAAATCAATTGAGATGCGGTTAGATTTATCAGCGAGAAAAAACCGCATAGGACAAACCGAATCCCTTATTGAAAGATAAGGGACATGTGGTGTTTGGACATGTCTTTTTATCCTAGTAGGTGAATTTAAATATTCCTGGAAAGGAAAGCCGAAGAGAGTGATAGCCTCGTAAGAGTAAGCCTAAGGATATTGATATGTTCCAGAGTAGGGCACATTGGATATTGCGTCTGAATATGGGGGACATCAACCTCTAATCCTAAATACATCTCGAGACCGATAGTGTACTAGTACCGTGAGGGAAAGTTGAAAAGAACCTGTAACAGGGAGTGAAAAGACCTGAAACTTAATGGTTATAGTATGTTGCGGCTTCTAGGAGTTGCAACGTACGTTTCGAATAACGGACCAGGGAGTATGCCTGAGTGGCGAGGATAATTCTATTAAGGAAGTATCCAAAGTGAAAGCGACTTCCCGCAAGCAATGAGGGGAGGGGTGTGAATAGCGCCTTAGTCACTTGGGCCTTACCCGAAACCGGGTGATCTAGCCGTGGGCAAGGTGAAGCAGGAGTAAAATCTTGTGGAGGCCTGAAGAGTTGCTGTGGACAAGCGTTCTTATGACCTGTGGCTAGGGGTGAAAAGCCAATCGAACCCGGTAATAGCTGGTTCCTGCTGAAGTGGGCCGAAGTCCAGTCTTATCAGAGATGGTAATGGTGGTAGAGCTACGGATTTGAAGTTTTGGGGGAGAAATCCTTCGGCTTCTTGTTCAACTCCGAAAGCCATTACATTGTAGACGATAGGAGACGGCGGTGGTCGGTAAGCGTTCATCGCGAGAGGGGAACAACCCAGACTATAGTTAAGGTCCCTAAATACTGTTTGAGTGTTAAAGGGTGAAAGGTGTGCAAAACCAAATACAGATGGGAGGTAAGCTCAGAAGCAGCTATCCTTTAAAGAAAGCGTAATAGCTCACCATTCTAGGTTTTGTGCCCTGAAAATGGACGGGACTAAATCAGTTACCGATACTATAGGCGTCATAAATGACAGCGGTAAGCAGGTGTTCTGCTTGAGAAGAAGTCAGTTCGTAAGTGCTGGTGGATCGAGTAGAAATAAGAATCCTGGTGGTAGTAAGATCAGTACATAGTGAGAATCTATGGTACCTGAAGGGCAAGGGTTTCTTGGCAATGAAGTTCAGCCAAGAGTAAGTCGATCCTAACCTAGTTCGTAATTGAACGAGGGGAAAGGGAAAAAGGTTAAAATTCCTTTACTATTCGAATACTCGGCGACGAAAGGCAAACTCTTGACGTTTGGGGATAAACTGACATTTCTTGTCTGGAATGTTAAATGGGATAAGTCAAGGGAGTATCGTAACGATGAGAACTTGATTAAACCTGAGAATAGTTGGCCTTATGGTTGATTCAGTTGACTCCTCGAACCCGTGAAAAAAGAGTTTGCACGGATTTTGAATAATCGTACCCAGAACCGGCACAGGTGCCCCTAGGTGAGAAACCTAAGGTATGAGGGAGTAATCCTATTAAGGGAATTCGGCAAATTAGTTCCGTATCCTTGGTATAAGGAATCCCTGCGATTGTATTTGTATGAATGCGATTACAGGGCTCAGTGACTAGAGAGGTCCGACTGTTTAACAAAAACATAACTGATCGCTAGCCTGCGAAGGTGTGTATGGTCAGTGACGTCTGCCCAGTGCTGGTACTTGAAACTTTCTTTCAAGGGAGCTAAGAGCCAGTAAACGGCGGGAATAACTATGATTCTCTTAAGGTAGCGAAATGCCTTGTCGGTTTAATGCCGACTTGCATGAAAGGCGTAACGAGATCTCTACTGTCCCTAATAGGAATCCCCTGAACACACTATCCTGGTGCAAAGGCCAGGGACCTCCAGTGGGAAGTAAAGACCCCGTAGAACTTTACTACAGTCATTTGTTGTGATGTTAGTTTTGTTGTGCAGTGTAGGTGGGAGTTGTTAAAACCTGGACGCTAGTTTAGGTGTAGACACCGATGAGACACCACCCTTCAAAATTGACATTGCTTACTTTCGAAAGAAGGGACATCATATGATGGGTAGTTTGGCTGGGGCGGCACCCTGCTGAAAAGATATCAGCAGGGCCCAAAGGTTAGCTCAATCGGGTCAGAAATCCGATGTAGAGTGCAAAAGCAAAAGCTAGCCTGACTGTATTCCGAATAATAAGGAATTCAGCAACGAAAGTTTGGTTTAGCGAACCCTTGTGTCCTCCTTGATGGGGGCCAAGGCAGACAGAAAAGCTATCTCGGGGATAACTGAGTGGTAGCGCCTAAGAGCTCAAATCGACGGCGCTGTTTGCTACGACGATGTCGGCTCGACGCAACCTGGGCGTGCAGAAGCGCCCAAGGGTGGGGGTGTTCACCCATTAAAGCGTCTCGTGAGCTGGGTTCAGAACGTTGTGAGACAGTTTGTTCAATATCTAGTGGAGGTGTTTAGTGTCTGAGAGGAAGGCCCTTCTAGTACGAGAGGAACGAAGGATCGTGGCCTCTGGTGCATCGGTTATCCGACAGGGTACGCCGAGCAGCTACGCCATAAATGATAAGAGCTGAAAGCATCTAAGCTCGAAGCATGCCTCAAAAAGAGACACAACAAGCTCTCGTAGAAGACGAGTTTGATAGGAACGGCGTGTAAGTGCCAAGGCAACGAGGTATTTAGCGTGCGTTTACTAATCGCTTGGAAATAAATCAGGAATGTCTTGCCTATGTATTTTACTTATTTCTTTTTAGTAAAATATTTTATAGAGTTAGTGAGAGCTTTATTTTTTTGGGGTTCTTGTGCATAATAAACTTTATATAGTTTGGATTGTTGCTTTTACATATGGCTAAGATTAAAGAAAGTAGAGCTTCTCCTTTAAAATTGGAAGATTCTTCGTCGATTTTAACGGTCGGCGGTATTCGAAAAGTACTTGAAATAGTTACGGAAGAAGGCGATACCTTGGATACCATTGCTGAACAGTGTGGGATTTCACCGAAGGTATTACATGAAGCTAATATAATAAGGTTAGGTAAAAAATATCCTACTGAATTGGCTTCAGGTATAAAACTATATTATTCTTGCTCAATGGGATCTAGAAAAGGAGTACATCTTTACACTTAATTTACTTATTTCTTTTTAGTAAAATTTATAAATAGATTTCTTTGGTTGATTTTATGGAAAGTTTAAAGATTGGTATTGATGTTTATGGGGAATTTGTTGCTATGTTTAAGGAGGCTGCCCGTGCTTTATTAGAAGATTTAGCTGATTCTCAGAATATTGATTTTGTTCAACAAGCAGTAGAGCGCCATGAAAATTGTTTACAATACATAGAAGAATTAAAAGTGAGGAATAAGGGTTTTGTTCTTTATTATAAATCAAAAAAACAAGATTTGTGCGATCTAGAATCCTATTGTAGCGAAGAAGAATATAAAACTGAGCTTTCTAGATTTAATAAATTTATTGCCTACCATTTGCTAGATGATCTGAAATCTCTATATGGCCATCTTGAAGGAATAGTTGGTGTTGAAAAATCTGAAGAATTAGTTAGAGGACGTTTAGGTGAATATGCTGATTTAATTTTGAAATAGTTAAATTTCCACTGGTTTTACTTATTTCTTTTTAGTAAAATATTTTATAGAGTTAGTGAGAATTTTATTTAGATAAATTTAAGATTTTTATATTTGTTCAAATGTTTTTTACTATGTTTGTATATTGTGTTATGGTGTTCGTAATCAATGAAATAAACTGTACTACTATCACCAAAGAATAATATGATATAAGAATTATTTACATGTACTCTTTTGTATTTTTTTAAATCTTTGGTGAGATTTTTATAATGATCTAAATTTTCAGTTTTCGATATTTCATCCAGTTTTTTTAGAATGTTTTGTAATTCTTTTCCTCTAATTTTTTTTAATTGCTTTCTAAAAAGATGACTATATGTTCTTTTTCTCACTTTAGTTTTGCTCTTTTTTTAAGTTCTTTTTCAAATTTTTCAGAGTCTTTATCGGTTAAAAAAGTGTTTGCTTCTTTTGTATTTAGTTTTTTTAAATACTCCGTTCTAACTTGGATATAATCATACATCTTTTCTCTAGCAGCTTCACGAAAAAATTCTTGAACATTTAAAAAACCATGAGCTTTAGCATAATGTTTAGTTTGTTCAAGAAACTCTTCAGGAATCCTTATATTTATTTGTGTTGTCATGATATTTTATGATATTATATAATATTTAAAGCTATCTGTTTATTTGTATTCCTAAGAAGCTGAAATAGTTAAATTTATTAGTTAGTTTATTTTTGTTTAGTTATGGTTAATGAAGATTATTCTACTGATGTTGGTTATGAGTGGGATAAAGAATCCGTTGTTTTGTTTCCTCCAAAATTTTTAGCGCCTGATGTTGAGCTGAGTGAAAGAATTAGAAAACAAACTAGGGAAATTGTACAACGTTGTAATTCAGAATTAGATAGAATGTTAGAACTTTATGGTTCTCAGAGTTAATAATATTATAAATAGTTAAATTTATAAAGTATATTCTTGAGTATATAGTTGTAGGTAAGTGCCTGACTATCCTGTAAATGGGAGGAAAGTCCACACACAAATATCGGTCGCTTAATTTAAGTCTGAGAAATCAGAGGCAACCGCTCAGAAATGGCACGTCCTTGCATTGGTAAATAATGAGGCTTGCGAAATTTTTTCGTGAGAAGAAATGAGTTAACCAGCTGAATAGATGTAAGGGAACGATGAGACAGCGGGCACGACTTTGTGCAAGTTTTTGAAACGCTTAGTCGAATGTCAGGGTGGTTTTTTCCTTTAAGGAAAACCTAACAGAAAGTGGCTTACACTTGCCTACATTTTATTATCTTGAGGTTGATCAATCTCTTTAGGAAATCTTAGTGTTTTTTGTGGTCGTTTTCTTGATTTTTTTTGTTTTTCTGCTAAAGGAAATAATTCGATTTGATTTGCTTCTGGGAGTTTTAATTCAATACCTTCTGCTGTATCTTTGTCACATCTTTTTTTCCTTAAGCAAGTTACACAATGGTTTCCTGGAGATCTTATGAAATTATTATCACCTATTTGTTCTTCTCTATCTTTTATTGATACTAGTATTTTTTCCAAATCTTTTTCTGTTCTTTCTACTTGTACTGTTTCTCCTGTTCTTAAGTGATCAAATTGCATTTTTACCATGCTAGATAATAAAATTGGATTGCCTCCTAATTTTTCTGCTTCTTCTTCTGGGAAATTTAATTGTCTTCTGAATAAAGGATTCTTGTTTAGTTCTATCCCTACAAGGAGTGGGTAGAGACCGAATTGTGGATCGTATCGAAGTCTGTTTCTTCCTGGGGGAAATCTATCTGATTTATAATCAACTATTACTAATCTTTCTTCTTCGGTGAAGGGGAGGATGGCATCCATTATGCCTTGAATTTGCATTCCATCTAGTGATGCTTTTATTCTGTGTTCTTGTTTTACTGGCCTTGGCTGATTAGGATTGGAATATTTCTCATATATTACCTCTGCTATATCTCCTATATCTCTTTTAAGTACAAAAGGCTGTCCTTTGAAATCCCACTTTATTTCTTTTCCTTGTCTGTTTTTCCCGGGTTCAACGTATAATCGAAACCATTGCCCTACTGCTGCACCTGCAAAACTTTCTTTGGATTTGAAGTAAGGAGAACCATCATCTTTGTAGAATTGCTCCATTAGTGAGTGGAATAAGTTTCCCATTGACATGTATGCCGTCGTTGGGATGTTTCTTTTGTCTTTATCTATGTAAGAATAATAGTAATCTGCTAGGCAGTGTTCTGCTTTTTTTAACCTGGATGGACTCCAAATTATACTTTTCATGTTTTAAAAGGGAGTGAAGAATTCTTTTTATTAATTTGCATAACAAAAGTTTTATAAATTAAGTATTTTTACTTTAAGGCATGGCACAAGACAAAGTTAGATTACCTTCAGGTTCTGGAGGATTGGTACAGTATTATGATGAATATAAGAGTAAGATAGAATTTAAACCTGGAACTGTTGTTCTGTTTATAATCTTGGTAGTATTGATTGAGTTCCTATTACATTTATATGGTAATGCAATTTTTGGTTAAAAATGTTTCCTAATATGAATCCCCGGCAGATGGAGAAGATGATGAGTAAGATGGGGGTAAAGCAAGAGGATATCCCGGCTTCAGAAGTTATAATCAAATCTCCTGGGAAAGAAATTATAATTAAAAATCCTAACGTTGTTAAAGTTAATATGATGGGTCAAGAGACTTATCAAATTACTGGAGAGGTTTCTGAAGGTTCTGGAATTAGTGAAGATGATATTTTAACTGTTGCTGATAAGGCAGAGGTTTCTGAAGATGAAGCTTTGAAAGCTTTAGAGAAACATAAGGGTGATTTGGCCGAAGCTATTATGGATTTAAAAAAGTAAAGTTTTATAAGTTAGTTTTTTAAATTATTTGTATGAATAAAAGAGGTATTAGCCCGTTAATTTCTGTAGTGTTGATAATAGGATTGGTTATTGTTTTGGCTGTTATTATAAATATATTTATTTCTAATATTGTTGGAGAACAGATAGATGATGCTGAAGAGAAGGTTAGTCAACTTACACTACTCAATTTTGATGTTAGCGGGGATAATGTTTATGGAAGGAGCATTGTTAAAATAAGTAATAATGAAGCTGAGGATTTGAGTTTTGCTTTAAAATTTGATGGGGGGTATATAACTGAAAATACTTTGGTTCCTGCTTATTCTACCAGATTTTTTAATTTTACTGGTTTTTCTGAAAGCGTTCAAGTTACTCCAATTAAAGAGGGGTTACTCTGGATCCTCAGAGGAAATTTGAGAATTTGAAGGTTGCTGGTAGTGCAAGTGGTGGAGTCGAAAATTATGCTTTGGAGTTTGATGGGAATGGGGTGGAAAGTTCTGACCCAGATTATGTTGAGTTTTTAAGTAGCCCTGATTTAAATATTGATGGAGATAAGCTTACTATTTCTTTGTGGATTTACCCTATTAATATTGGTTCAGTCCAATATTATTTAGTTTCGAATGATAGAGATTTATCTGGAGGAGGATATGATTTTTTCATAGATAGTAATAACAGACTTAATGGGAGGATTTGGTATGGGACCTCAAATAGCTTAGCTGTTAGTGGAGTTTCTACCTTGAGTAATGATCATTGGTATCACGTAGCTATGGTTTATGATGGGGAAAAAATTACTCTTTATTTAAATGGGGTTGAAGATGTTGTTTCTAGTACAATTCCTAATAGTAATATTTACTCATCAAATTATGATTTCCATATTGGAGTTTTGGCATATAATGCTGATCCGATCGATGCTTGGTATGAATTTAGTGGAAAAATAGATGATGTTGCAGTCTATAGCGATGACTTGAGCCAGGAAAGTATTGTGAATTTAATGAATGATGGTCCATATGAGGGGGATAATGGGCTTGTTGAATACTGGCCACTTGATGAGGGTTCTGGAAATTCGGTTGTTGGAGTAAATGGAAACGTTGGAGGAATTATTGGCACCCAGAATTGGGTAAGTGCAAATAATTAGTAACTATTTTATAACTTAATTAACTCTCTCTTTTGTGGAAGATATCAATATTAAATTTAGTGAGTCTGTAAGATCTTTGAAGTTGGCTAGTCATATGTTACATGTTACATTCCCTTTAGTCAATGATCCAAGGATGTTTATCGGGATTTTGGAAAACTTAGATAAATCATTGAAAGCTAGTTTAGATTCTTTTTTATTATACGAAAGGAGGTATAAGAGAATTAATCCTTATCCCGACCATTTTAGTTCTAAACTGGAGATTTTTAGGAGAGTTATAAATATTCGGTATGATTTTGACGTTTCACTACCAAGATTTATTTTGGATATGGATACTTTAGTTAAGAATAGAAAAAAAGCTCCTGTTGAATTTACTAGAAATGGAGAACTTGTTATATGTGACTCTAACTATAAGACAAGGGTTTTGAAAGTGGAGGAACTTAAAGAATATGTTTCTAAGGCAAAGGTTTTTATATTACGAATGCATAAGATAATAGAGGAGAGCAAGTAGAAGAGATGGATCTGTTAGAGGAAGCTAGAGAAGAGCTAAAGAGAGCTGATCACCTTGTTTATGTAAGCCTAAAGTATACGAGAACCTGTGATATTCTTATGAATACAATTAAGAGACTTATAGAGGCTTCGGATTTTGTGATTTTGGCTTTGCTTGAAAGGCTTAGGGATAAGAAGAAGGTAGCTAGTATACCGGAGGGTTCTTTAAATAGGGTAGAGTTATTATTAGAAAAAGATAAAAAGTACAAGGCGCATATAAAATTGTATTTATTGTTAAATAAAATTGAGGGCTGTGAGTTTGATAGAAGAGAAGAGTATAGGAAAAATGTTACTATGATTGCTCACTTGGACAGGAGAGATTTAGAAGTTACGGTTCCAGTTTTAGATGAGTACTTTCAGAAAATTAAAGAGTTTGTTGATATTGCGGAGGATGAGATCGGTTGACTGTTAAGGTAGGAATATTAAGTGGAAAGGGAGGAGTTGGTAAAACTTCTACGGCGGTTAATATGGCTGCTGCTTTGTCTTTTTTTGGTAGAGATGTCGTTGTCGTTGATGGGAATTTGAGCACTCCTAATTTGGGTTTGCACTTGGGGGTTCCTGTCGTTCCAATAACTTTACATGATGTTTTGAAAGGGAAGAATTCTATTTTGGATAGTGTTTATTTGCATCATTCTGGTTTAAAAATTGTTCCTGCAGGTTTATCTTTGGAAGACCTTCGTAATGTTAACCCTGATAAGTTGGGTAATTCACTTTCTTCTTTAGATGGTTTGACTGATGTTGTTATTGTAGATGGTTCGGCAGGTTTAGGTCGTGAAACTTTGGCTATTATGAATGCTGTTGATGAACTTATAGTTGTTACAAATGCTGAGTTGCCAGCTGTTACAGATGCTTTGAAAACTATTAGGTTGGCAGAAGAAATGGGAAAGAAAGTCAAAGGTGTTGTTTTGGCTAAATCTGGAATTGATCATGATATCCCTCTAGATAATATTGAGAATTTATTAGAAAAACCTGTTTTGGGAGTGGTCCCTTATGATAAGGCTGTTCGTGAGAGTTTGATTCGTCGTGAACCTGTTGTTTTTTCTCACCCTAAAAGTAAACCTTCTATTGCTTACAAAAGAATAGTTTCTTCTTTGGTTGGTATTGAGTATAGTGAGAAAGTTGAGAGGGGATTTTTTAGTAGGTTGTTTGGAAGGTAAAGTTTATAAATATTGATTCTGTTTTAATTTTGTTAGTGGCGATGCTAGTATAGTGGTATTACGTACGGTTGTGGTCCGTATGACGGGGGTTCGATTCCCCCGCATCGCATTTTCTTTATCAAAAGTTATTTAAAACCATAAATTTAGTTCTGTTATATGGAAACTGTAAAAGGATTCAAGGAGTTTTCTGGCGAGGAAGCTATGAAAAGGAAAAAGATAAAGGAAGCTTTGGATAGATATTTCTCTCTTTATGGTTATGGACCTGCTGAGACCCCTATTGTTGAGTTTGAGGAGTTTGTAAAAGGAGATAATTCTAATGATGAAGCAGTCTCTGATACTTTTAAATTACAAGATAGAGGTAAAAGGAAATTAGCTTTGAGATATGAGTTTACATTTCAATTAAAAAGATTGGCAAGAAATAAAAAATTACCCTATAAGAGGTATCAGATTGGAGAAGTTTTTAGGGATGAACCAATTTCTGAAAATAGATTTAGACAGTTTACACAGTGCGATGTGGATATAATTGGCTCTTCTATAAAAGATGAAGCTGAAATTTTGACTTTAACTTTTAATGTTTTGAAAGAGTTAGGAATAAAATCTGAAATTTGTATTAATAATAGAAAACTTTTGAATGAAATTTTAGAAGGGATTAGAGACAAGGAAGGGGTAATAAGAGAAATAGATAAATTGGATAAGTTGTCTGAATCTGAGGTAAGGAAAAATTTGAAGAAGTATAAAGCTGAGAAAATTTTGAGTATTTTTAAGAAACCCGAGTCTTATTTTAAGAAGTATGGTGCTTATTCTGAAATTAAAGAATTAAAAAAATATTGTAATTACTATGGTGTTAAGGTTAAATTTCAACCTTCTTTGGCGAGAGGTTTGAGTTATTATAATGGTTCTATTTTTGAGGTTAAAACTTCTAAGATGAAAGAAACAATTTGTGCTGGAGGATCTTACTTAGTTAATAATTTCCAGAGCACTGGGATTTCTTTAGGTTTGGAAAGATTGAGCAAGTTGGCTGAAGTTGATGTTAGTGGAGATAGTGTTTTGGTTGTTGCTTTAGTTGAAAATAAAGAAGTTTTTGATATTGTTCAGAAGTTGAGAATGGAAGGAGTTAACTGTTCTATTTTATTTGGAAA
>Ga0257125_1002578_pt1 | contig 14497 bp, 11 predicted proteins | sample SI106_200metaG_FD_190183 | JGI IMG/M metagenome (GOLD analysis project Ga0257125, IMG submission 190183) | Marine microbial communities from Saanich Inlet, British Columbia, Canada - SI106_200 | ecosystem: Environmental > Aquatic > Marine > Inlet | place: Canada: British Columbia | collected...
ACCATATCTGACCTCCAGCCTGTTCATATATGCTGAATACAAAAGGGTCTACAAGACCACTCCGACTACCTAACCAGTGCGGGTATTCTTCGCCCGCTTTCCAGATCATCATCCCCTGGCCAGCGGTGCCTAACCATATTCCAATTTCCTCATCGTAGTGAATAAAAAGAATATCAACATCTTCGTCTTTTTCGGAAAGCCTAAGCCTGAAAAAATGTCGATCTATAAGTTTATAAAGACCATTTCCTGTGGCAATCAGGATGTTGCCATCTGGAAGAGTTTTGATCATCCGAATTGGAGCAGGAGCTTGATCTGATAGTTCGTGGAGAAACAATGCATCCGGTTCCAATTCCGCAACGAAAAGCTGTGTTTCAGTTGCTAAAATGATACTTCGGTTTTTGTGGCTGGAAAAGGAGACTACTGGATTTCGGAGAACTTTTTTTGCTACAACTCGCCACTCATCCCTTTTTTGATTGAGAAGATAGAGCATCTGATCAGTACCGGCCAGTTGCATATCACTTTCTGGGGCAAAGAGCGCCAAAACTGGACCGTCAAGATGGAGACTTTCGATAACCTGATCGTCTTTAAAGCGAAGGAGGTCACCACTATTGGTACCAGCCCAAAGCTGACCTGTTGCATCCACACTTACTGCCCTCACATGCAAATCTGGCAAACCGGCTCGTTCATCCAGTGTGAACAATCCAGTCTGTTCCAGGCGCAGGAGACCGGCTTGATCGCTTCCAATCCAAATGGCGCCATCTTGATCAACGAGCATTGATTGCACCATTTTTATTGGCACATGACGTACTTGGATAGCTTGATCTGTATCAGGTATCCAGCAATATAGACCCGAAGAAAGTGTCCCTATCCATAGATTATTTTGGGTGTCTTGCACCAGCCTGGTGATGATTGGAGAGTATCGTCGTTCTGATTCCAGGCTTACCAGAAAAGGAGATCCACCTGTATCATCCATGATTTGTAAGCCCCTGGGTGTTCCAATAGCCAATTCGCCAGTGTTCAATTCCAAAACCGCTGATACAGGTGTGGGAATTGTTGAAACGCTCTTAAATGGGTTCCATTTCAATTCAGATTGCTTGACCAATCCACGCTTGCTAAAAGCCCCAACGAGATCTCCTGATCTCAGCGTTGCGACTCCAGTTACCGATCCCAGGGTGGTATCCGTCCCGGTCAAGTCAAAGCGTATGGTATCACTGATAATTTTGGCAAAGCCAATGTCGGTTCCCACCAAAACTGAGTCATGCTTGTCTCGTGTGAAGTACCTGATGGCTGCCTGATTACCACTGAGATGATGCCAGGAGCCATCCATTTCAAGCCTCGCTCCGGCTCCCGAATCCAATCCTACCCAAAGAGTTCCGTCAGCATCTACCCATAAAGCACTCACATGGCTATCACTCAATGCAAGTATATTCCAGGGACCAAAGTGCTCGAATCGAAATCCATCAAATCGAATAAGCCCCTCTGGTGTCCCCAACCACAGGTAGCCATCTGAGGTCTGGGCAAGTGCGGTCACAGAGTTTGTTGGCAGTCCTTCTGCTACGCCCCACTGTTTGTGAACCAAATAATGAGTTGGTTGAGCCGTTTGTGCACTAATAGCTAATGGGGTGTATACAATCAGTAAAAGCAGTCTCAATTTGCTATACAAATTATAAAATGAATTAACTACTACAGTATCCCCATCAGAGTAGGCTGTGGAATTTCTGATATGACTATTCCACTTGAATAGTCTATGACTTGAATACATTTGTCTCAAATTGAAGTTTCTTTTGATCGTTCACCTACTACTAACCGAGGCGATTTTAACACTGAATCAGGAGTCTTTCCAGATTTGGTATTATAGTGATTATTACTTCCAAAGACGTTTCATCGATTCGCCATGTAATTGATTGTAAGCTTATAGTACTTTTGTCACTAATCAAAGCTTAAATGTTTCACTTGATGCACATGCTGTTTCTTCGCCCAGTATCCATATCATCTTTGTAAATCATCAGCCTGCAAGTCGTCAAAGCATTTCGGAACTTTATAGTTAAAAGTTAAGAGTCCCTCTCAATTTATCAGTCTAATTCGTCACGCAAAAATTCAGCCATGCTAATAATCGACTCTATGTCAAGACATCCAATTAACAAAACTACCTAATACCTATCGTATTTATGCAGGGAGTAAAACAAAAAGGCTCCCTCAAAAAGAGGAAGCCTCATTATGTACTCCGGACAGGATTCGAACCTGTGACCCACGGCTTAAGAGTCAAATGGCTGTGTTGCGTAAGCAGCTATGGGTCAGTCAGTTACGGGATAGTGAAACAGACGGTATCCCGCGGGTATCCCCAATTTTGTATTAAGATCAGCGCAAATAAACCATCTTGATCGTCTGGCTAAACGTTCCTGCCTGAAGTCGACAGAAATACACACCTGTACTCACTTGCTTCCCTGATTGATCCATTCCATTCCACTTAACTTCATAATTGCCTGGAGGCTTAACATTATCTTGGAGTGTTAAGACCTGTTGACCCCGAATATCGAAGACTGTCAATTTGACATTTGATTCTTCTGGAAGATCATATCGAATAGTCGTGGTTGGGTTGAAGGGGTTGGGGTAGTTCTGATCGATTTCGTATGCAGTGGGCAGTGCTTTGTAATGAGTTATCGGTAAATAAGTATAATTCAGAGTTACAGGAATCTGAACCAGGCTCAGTATTGGATCGTTGGATTGAATTCGAATATTCGCCTGATGATTGAAACTTTGATTCCCCACTCCCCCAAAAATGATCTCCAGGTAGGATGTGGAAGTTGCAGGAACTACTCCTGATTGCACTGGAATATGAATCCAATGAGAAGGCTCAAATGTTGAGATTTGCCATTGAGTTACCTGATGCAGATATCCAGTATTCTCATTCTCTGAATGGTCATTTACGATCATCCCACTCCCTTCATCAAAGGGCCAATACCCCACGAGCCCTGTTTCGGTCCCACTCAATTGAGTGAACATGTCGGACTGAATCTCTGTTTGAGTCCGTGCAATATTCCATATGCGGACCTCTGCAATTTTGCCATGAAATAGAGAATTTGAATTGTAATAACGATAGCCCATATATACGTTCATCGAGCCCATGTCTATTGGTCCTGATGCATTATCATTCAATCTCTTAAGTTCACCATTTTCATAAAAACAAATCTTTTCACCATCATAGGTGCCAGCCACATGTGTCCATTGATACATGGGGACAGGCTCTTGACTCCTCGCTACATGATAAACAGAGTTTGTCGAGACCTGGAAACCAGCCCTTGGGTATTCATCATTTGATAATTTTAATGAGTAAACGGACCAGGGTGCCACGCTGGAACTCCAAGGTTTATCGACAATGATATCATAGCCATCTGCTACATGTGAGTAGGGCATAATCCATGCACTCACCGTTATCGCGTCTGTTGGATTGAGTGATGGATCATTACCGAGATCTACGTAATCTGTCTCACCATCGAATGTCAAAGAATGGTTTCCAGTAGGCGCAAGATATTCTCGTGTCAGGTCAAACTCGAGATCAGCCCCTCCGTCATTCGCTATTTCAAGCATGACACTTATGGTATCCAGATCTACAAGATCAATCTCTATTGAGCTTGGTGAAACCGTAATCGACGGTGGAGGCGCCCCAGAACCTGAAAGCGTGACATTGACGGCTGCATTGTCCGGATCATTTGAAAAAATGGTCATTATTGCAGGATAATTTTGTTCTAAAGTCGGTGTGAAGCTAACGGACATGCTTGTATCGGAACCCGACCCGATGGTTCCAGAGTCCCACTCAACACCATAAACCAGCTGGTCGACCCTTACCGAATCGATAAACAAGGTTTCAGATCCACGATTGGCCAGGATGAGTGTCAGGGTGTCCGAATAGCCCAGAAAGATTTCATGAAAATTGATCGTATCTGTACTGAAAAGGATATCTGGACCTAAATCAGGGCTGCCCAAGACACTTTCGTAAGCACCTATATCGGGATCCGAGCCAACAGGGCTTGGGCGTGGCAAACCATCGTAATCTGCCTCAATACCATCTGTTGCTAATCCCACACTGATACATGGACTGAAGTCGCTCAGGTGATAGTCAGATTCCAGTGGATTCAGGAATAGTGGGTTTGCATCGATATTTGTGAGTGACCATTCCAATTGGACATTATTACCGTAAACATTTATGCCCGATTCTCCCCCTTGCACGTCACAATATGACAGTGAGATGGCTGAACTTTCAGAGGAGTCTGGATAAAAATCATATGATATTTCTTGCTGAGAGTTATTCCAAAGAATGCAATTTTCAAAAACTGGATTGATACCCCGATAGAGACTCACTGCGCTGTTTGCATAGCCATCGTTTTGCAGGGCCGTGTTAGCCGTGATTGTGCTGAACTGAAAATTTACATCGGTATGGTAAGCAGAAATGGCACTACCGGCATTAGCAGTATTTTCTGTAATAATTGAATTCGTAAGAGCGATTTGTCCAAACATCTCACTATTGGATTCACCAGGATAATTAACGCTGATGCCACCTCCAGTATTTATAGCGATATTATTAATTATGGCCACGCAGTTCAAGGTGAGGTTTGCATTCTGGGCTTCTATCCCTCCTCCATCATCATTTGAATTGTGCTTAATAATAGCATTTTCAAGGTTGAGATGCGAATTGGTGGCATAGATCCCACCACCACCATATTCGTTATATATTGGTTCCCAATACCCTTCATCCCAGTCCCAGTATTCACAACAAACACCTCCGGTGATGGTTAAATCACTAATGGTGTCGGCCTGCACGCTATCTAATACAATTACAATATGTTGTTCTTCAGCATCTAGAATAACACCCATTTTAGAATCGCCAAGCAGAGACACATGCTCTGGGAGGTAAATGGGGAAGAGCTCACCATTATTACTGTTTTTATATTCACCATCTGCAAGGATAATTCTGCGCTTGTTCAAGCTATCTGCATCGATACGCAGTAGTGCTGTGGCAATTGTTTTTAAAGGATCTGTTGAAGATAAGCCAGAATTTTCATCGTTCCCCGAAGGGTTCACATATAGATTTGCAGCAATTGGGCTGGTATCTATCCCGACCCAGATGCGATAATCGTTATCTTCACTGTAGTTATAAATGGGGTCGTTCGGAAAACCTAACCGATAGTCGATACTATACACTCCAGCTGTTGCTCCTGAATGTATAGATTGGGTGAATGAAAGGGTACCGCCCTCTATAGCTGTGGTATCAACGGTATCACAGGCCAAGTATGTCCACCAGTTATAGCCAGCGGGAGCGGGATCTTGCGACTCCATAATATCTGAAAGCTCCTGGGAAAAGTGATACACACCATTTAGGGTACCAGAAAATAGAAACGAATCTTCAGAGGTCCATTCTGATGGCAGGAGAACACTATAAAAGGATTCCTGGTATGTGCTATCCCCTAAGCTTGGGAAAATAATTGAAACATTAACATTGAAGTTACTATTGGGATCAGCCGTTGCAGGTTGTTGGATGGATTCGAACTCGTAGCAACTTGATAGAATAATTATCATTCCCAGCAGTATCCCGATAAACTCTTTTCGAAATTTCATTTTTCCCCCTTCATCAAATTTAATTGAATCAGCACTGAGAATCAGAAGGAATAAATACAGTTCGTAGATCAGTTTGGTATGCTTTGAATGTAAGGCACTTATTGTCTATTAGCAAAGACCTCTAACTCTCCATCAAAATTTAAGGATTCGGAAGCAACTTGACTAACACACAGGGAACATATCCTTGCACTGAGGGAACATTTGGGGTGTTTTTGATGGTATTTTAGGTTTTCAGGTCCGGTATGATGATGAACAGTTGATATTGAATCAATTGCACTATGATTTAAAACCCTTGCTCTACAATATTATCAGCTAACCATGAGTCCACGGTATCCCGATTGCATCCCAACTTGACAGGCATTCAGCATAAAATGTCTTTATCTGTCCCCTTATGTCCTTTTTTGTCTTGCAAAAGCATTAAATATGTTTTACCATATTGATGGAAGGTGAGAGATGATGAATACGAAAGACAGATCCCAAAAAGAACTAGCCAAATTTTTAGTGCGAAAAAGATCAGAAAGAGATCTTACTCAAGAGCAAGTATCAGAGAGATCAGAGGTTTCAGTAAAGACCATCCAACGAACTGAATCAGGTGAACAAACCCCATCCAAACGAACTAAGATTAAAATATTCAATGCACTAAACATTTTTGGGGTTGAAAGATTCATGTTTGGGCTTGAAGAGCCATCTATACTTAATCTTGTTTCCAATGGGTCCGATGTGTTTGAATATCTCGCTTCAGGTCGTATCGCAGATCAAGACTTTTTCTATGATGTGGATATTGATCCTTCAAAGGCTCGTGATACTATTTACTCTTTTTTGAGCCTTGTTGGAGATCTTCGAAATCAACTCCTCAACGGCTCAAGCGTCAACAAGTTTGACTGGTTTCAACAACTCGATGAAATAATAATCAACCTTTATGCTGATGGAATTTCTATTTACGCCTCTGTTGGTAATATTCCCCCAGATATAGAGGCGGAACAAACCAGCTATGCCTATTCTATTTTCTTGGAAAAGACAGAACCTCGAACAAAGACGATCGAGCTTCCCAACATTCTATATACACACTACAAAACCGTGAACTGGATCCCGCTCGAGTATGACTATAGGAATGGCGGCTACAATATTTGGAAAAGAAAATGGGACCCTATTTACTTTAAGACATTGAATGATATAGAAAAACTTGCAGACGCTATTGATCGAATTGCGACCGGAGAAAGCAAAGTCGTCTCCTTTTCAAGAAATAATGGGAACCCATTTAAACTTCAACGTTATGGAACAGCCTTTAGTTTTATTGGCACTTACTCCGATGGCTATCAATGCAATGCTGAAGAGCTCTATGCTTTACAGGAAGATGTATTAAAAACTATTCAAGATCTTAAGCATGACATTTGAGAGTACTATTATACATCGTTATTCTATCAGAAAAGGAGACGAATCATGATCCCATTAAGAGTAGAGTATTGGAGTGGTGGAAATGAGCCAGAATTGATCCATACATTTTATTCTCTTGACCAATTGCTCAACCATTACAAATACTGTATGCGAATCGGTGTGTACGGAAAAAATTTCTATAGAATCTGGTACCCTGCCCTTTGGGACGAATTAAGGATGAGTCAAATTCCCTCAAAGGATGTATTAACTGCTCATTGGTACCGAGGTCTTGAGGGAGAAGCTGTAGCTTAAGTATACTTTTAGTATGATATATCCACAAACAAACAGAAGGGAGTTCAAAATGAGTTTACTCGGGTCAATAGGTGGTAAACTATATGATGCGGCAAGTTATGGAGCAAATGCTGTGAAAAACAATCCCGGTAAAACAATTGGGGTTATCGGTGGAGTCGCAGTAGGCGTGGCAACAGGAGGCGTTGGTCTTGCAGCTATGGGAACTGCCATTGGGACAAGCACTACTGGGACAACTCTAATTACTGGTACGGCTGGTGCATTAGCTGGAGACGCAGTAGATAACAGGATAAATAAATAGTCGAACATTGCTAGGCTGTTTTAAAAAAAAGGGGAGGGGCTTTATAGTCCCCCCCTTTTTATTTTAGCATCAAATAATTCAGCACCAAATGATTAGAAATACTTGGCCATTGGAGCTATATAAGGGTTTATAGGGTGTCGGTCACTAAAAAGTCACCATTTTGGAAAAGTTTTGAATTTCAACGCTCAAATGGTGCTATTGCTAGGTTTTAGTGGTATTGTTGAGGCGATTTACAAATGACCCAGCACATCTTGGGCATGCTTAACTTCAACTACAATTCGCTTGTCACAAACCTAAGCTTTCGGCATATCACTGATGGACTGTATCTAAAATTGCTTCTGGGTGTTTAGCTGCTACTGATAATAGAATTCTAGCAGGACCTTCTGGGTGCCTTCTACCTTGTTCCCAATTTCTCAAGGTAGCTGCACTAATACCCAACAGTTGGGCAAATTTATCTTGAGAAAGACCATACTGCTCGCGGATTGCCTTTACATCTGGATTATCAATATCAAATGAACGACTAGGGGCAACCTCACCTCGAAGGATTGCTCCTCCCTGCTTGATACTATTCTTCAACTCTTCAAACATGTCTTCTTTCATTTTAACTCCTCTTCAACGATTGATCTTAGAACTTTAATTTGATCTTTCGTCAAATCTTCAGTCTCATTTTTAGCGTAGATAAACAACATCAGAATAACTTCGTCATCTCGCATGTAGTAGTAAATGAGCCTACTACCACCACGTTTTCCACGCCCGGAACCAGTCCACCTCAATTTCCTGAGACCACCACTTCCTGGGATAATTTTGCCGGACTCAGGCCTAAGAACTAGTTCTGATTGTAAAAGTCTATAATCTTCAAGACCCAGTATACCTGATACTCGTTTTGTAAATATGGGTGTCTCAACAATTATCATAAGTCAATATACGCCATTGGCGTAGTTTCCGCAATCACTATTTTGTCTATAATTCAGATTCTCTTCTATGTCTGATATGATCAGAAAATCTGCAATGCATGAGCTGAACTACCTGACTTCAGTTCTATTGGTGAGGAGTAGGTAAAAAAAGAGACCAGATAAACTGGTCTCAATTATGTACTCCGGACAGGATTCGAACCTGTGACCCACGGCTTAGAAATCCGTTGCCTTTTAAGCTATATATGGCTTTGCGGGGAGTCAGTGACTAAAAAGTGACTATTTTGAAAAAGTTTTTAAATTTGATGTAAAAAAGCCCCTGGTTTTTCAGCTCAGGGGCTTGTGTATAACGGCTTGAGCAGTGTTTCTACTTATGTTAGGAAGTAATTCCTTAACGTAGAGACACCATCTTTATCACTGTTGAAAATTCACCTGCCTTAAGATAGGCGAAGTACATACCTGTTGATACTGTCTCTCCTAGAGCATCTGTCCCATCCCACTGAACTTCATAATATCCTGCTGATTGTGAGGTACTAACAATTGTTTGAACCTCTCTACCTGAGATGTCGAGGATTCGTAATGTTACATCTGAACTCTTTGGCAGAGCGTAACGGATACTCGTTACAGGGTTGAATGGATTCGGATAGTTTTGATTCAACAAATACTTGTCAGGTATAACTTGACCTTTGTTTGCAAGTTGTTTTGGCATATAGCCACCATCTTCATCGTATCTACATACCAATGGGCCAGCGAATCCTGAATATAAAGGTCCTTCTCCCGGTACTTGCTCATAAGTATGTGACTGTAGTTTATAGTATACATAATCAGAATTTTTACTTGTGCTGGATTTTACTATCTGAGTATCAATAAAATAACTTGTACTTGAGCCAACACTTGCACGAAAACTATAAGGTCCAGTTGACCCATTAAAACTTCTAAATAGCTTGTAGCCAGCTACTCTTGGATCTCCAGATATTAGATTCCATTCCAATTTGGGGTTCCAACCACCTGGACAGGTAACCCAGGATACATGAAAATTGGATGGCGTCTGGGGTGAGCCAGTTGGTCCTGTATATTCAGGTGCCTCATTTGAAAAATATGAAATGGCAGCCGTATTTTTTACTTTCACCTTATAGTAAACAGTTTGATTTGTCCCTACGGTCAAATCACCGTCAAAATAAGTTGTACCTGAAGTGCTATCCAACAATACGAAAACAGGTGGATATATCGAAGTGATACTTCTGTAGATATAATATGTCTCCCAATAATCATCTGCAGGCGAGTGATGACTCCACGTTAATCGGTGTTTTACATTCGGTATAATTTCATTAACGCTGAGATTCTCTGGTGGCCAAGGTTTAAACTTACTTGTGGAAGGGGTACCCATATCCTTAATATCCCATATTGTTTTTGTACTTCCCTGTATAATAGGTATCCAATGTTCGCTCGAAGATTTACTCTCATATGAATTATAGTATAACGTTTCACTATTGTTATCATATTTAATCCAAAGATCAATTTGATGTCCGCTTGTTGAGAATGGATCATAATAGCCAGCTCTGTCATCTCTATAATCTAAATAGAAGTAACATCCAGGACTCGAAAATTTGTAAAGTCCATTACCATAAACATTGAAAGTATCACTCTCGACATGAGAACGCTGCCTGAAGTCAAACCCGCCTGTAACTGTATTATTTCCAACAATATCAGTAGACAGGGTATCGTATTCATGTGTAGGCCATGTTATCAATGTACTATATGGATCCTCCGTTGGTGATGAATCCCCATCCCACACCGTGCTAAGAGCATGCATCTCAAAGTGAGTAACCCCATCGGTCGCTATAAGCAATATTTCAACCCTTGGCTCGGAGGGATCCGCTACTGTTATCGAAAAAGTGATTAAAGACAACAGGAATATTAGCACAATCTTTTTCATTTTAGCCCCATATTATTTTATTATCAAATAGTCCCTGGATACACTATCCCAAGTTGGATAGAATAAGGTTCCATCCTCGGAAATGGCAGGAGATACGCCCAATGATCTAATCTCTGAGTCCCTTATTACCCATAGGATTTCACCTTCAGCAGTTACGGCATATATTTGATTTTGCCCAATTTCTCTATTCTTAGCACCCACATAAATAACATTGTTTATATCACAAATTAGTGGTGATATGGTATTGCCTTCGAGTGGGACCTTCCATCTTAAATCACCAGTATGATTAAGAGCATACAGGGTATCTGTAGCAAAATAGATGTTTCCATCGTAGTCAATTGTTGGTTCGGTATTATCCCAAACAACCTCACTAACAAAAGGAAATTCCCACTCAATTTCTCCTGCAGAAGTCAGACAGTACAAGATTCGATCTATAGAATCGTTTCTAGACCATTCAAATACATCTCCTGGAATAAAATATAAATTACCATCGTTGTCGATTACCGGTCCAGACATAAGCTTTTCGTTGCCAAAAGCCCATTTGATCTCTTGAGTAACAATATCAATAGCTACTACAGATACCTCGCTCCCTTGAGCATAAAGAGTGTTGCCATCGGGTGAGAATGTTGGTACATCATCCGCTTGGAGAAAGGTGTATGGACTCTGTAACTGCCATAGAATATCGCCATTTTTACTCATTTTCGTGAGCTTACTTTCAGTGTCGATATAGAACAAATTCCCATTCATATCGATATTAACCCCTAGGGTAAAAGTTTCTGTGGTTCTCTGCCAAAGCGTATCTCCATCGGGGGTAAACGCTACAAATAGTCCAACCCCTCCAAGGTAAATCATGCTGTCAGAACCAACGAGGGGTGTTGATTGTGAATGGAGGCTGGATACCCACTTAATATTCCCCTCGTAATCAAGACAATAAAAATTATTCGGAGGTAAACTTGAGCTGGTAAAGACTGTTGAGTTATACCCAATTGTTATTCCAGATTCGCTAACGCCAGCATTCACTTTTTTGTAGACAACCCCGCCTTGTGGACCAGCATACTGACTTCTGCCAGTAGACTGTGGATCGTGGTGATGCATGGGCCATGGTGTGTCGCCTAGTGATGGCCAGGCTATATTTTCCTGAGGGTATGTTTCGGGGATGGGATCATCTTTATCAGGTGCTGGACAACCGATCATAAAGATAATTGCCAATATGGGTATTAGGTATTTCATATTAGGAAGCTATCCTTTCTGCACTATATCTAACCCAACAAGGTAGATCTGTTACCAAAGGCAGACTTACGCAGTAAATTCGTTGTATTCATGATAAGGACCCCCTTTCACTGTCTGAATCGTCGTAAATGTAGTTATTTGAACTATTTAATCAAGTGGTGATAGTAATATATCCAATCCCCCATTTTTCAGTGACCAAAAAATGACCATTTCGTTTTAAAAAGAGTGAATATCACTAAAACTGGATAGATCAGTGCTTTTTAACAAAGCACTGATAACATCTGCGTAATCAAACAGTTAAGATCAATATCTATGTGGCTCCGCCACGCGAATTGGATACGGCCAGAAATTAGAAATCCGTTGCTATTGAAGCTATATATGGGCTTGCGGGGGGTCGGTCACCAAAATGTCTCCATTTTGAAAAACATGCAAGATTGGGGGTTTGGCCGCGTGCAAACTAGCCAAATGTCTTTCTTACAAAATCAGCCTTTTAATTCCATAATGTTAAACGGCTAAACAGATCATTCACCAAGCGCATTTACTCCCCACAGGTCATTGGCCTCGGTTCGTTACACCTCACAACCAGCAGGATTAAAAGAGATAAAAGGTAAGTTCGCATTCACACGTTATTTGATATATACCAGTTTAATAGATTGAGAAAAACCCGGTGTCGACAACTGTGCCAGATAGATTCCAGATGAAACGGGAGACTGATGTTCATCCAACCCATTCCAGAAAGCTTCTTGATGACCCGCCGATTGAGCTTCAGATTTCAGCTTGCGCACAAGTCGACCCTTCAGATCATAAATCGAAAGACGCACACTGGTATCCTGAGCCAGTTCATACTTGATGGTGGTTGAGGGATTGAATGGATTAGGGTAACTATTCAGAAGCGAAAATTCTTCTGGCGCATGAGTTGAGAATTTTGATTCATTAATAGCCACAACATCATAAATTGAATACAGAAACATACTGTCAGCTGTTGTTAAGACTATCCACTGATCAGAAATTGAAATTGTTAGTGGCTCCTGAGAAAGAACGATTTCATCGACGAGTTCTGGCAGGTCTTCTCCCATCGCCTTGTACACTAAGATAGACTCTGAGCTCTCATCATACCCTGCAAGGACACCGCCCGTTGTCCCTGCCTTTGGATCGAGGTGCCTGCCCTGAAACCATAGACTATCAGGATCGTTGCCATCGTCCACAAAGGATAGTTCTCCATCTGCTGACAGCCGAAGCACACGGTCGTAATATGGTGCTTCATACATCGAGGCGACAAAATACTGGCCAAATGGTACAAAATAGTCAAGCGACGAACTAAATATCTGTGGTACTGGCACCGGCTGAGATGGATTTACAATATCAAACACAAATGGCGTGCGGTTTGCCACTAAATATGGATGTTCTATATCATGAAGAAGTAAGGACGTGAATCCGACTGTTTCAATAATACTCGTCCTAATCGGATTTGCAGGATCAGCAAAATCAATGGTGTTGAGATTAACAACTGATAATGCTTCAAGTAGTGATAAATAAAGGCTGTATACATATGATCCATAGGATGCAGACAAATCAGGTAACAATTCAGGATCTAGCAAGTTATTGGTATGGGGAATAAGGGTTGGAGAGTCTGGAATTGCAACATCATACGCTGAGATTCCACCATGGGGAGTAAATAGGTGGTTGCCATTCCAGGTAAGGAGGTGTTTATTGGCCTCTGTATACGAAACACCCTGCGTATCCGTCAGCAGTAAACTATCCGCTTGATCAATTCTATAAGTGTAAAGGTAGCCTTCCCACTCCGAGGCACAGATATAAATGTTCTCATCCAAGATCAGAACATCCCGATATGCTCCAGATAAGACTGGAAGACTCGTCCTGTCTACCAACGGGACCTGATGCAAACTCTTTGAGTAAACATGGCTTCCTAATAATAGAATTGTACAAACAAGGGCAAAAAGATTCTTATTCATCATAATTTCGGACAATATTTGTCATTGTCTCACCTTTTCCATTTGTCATAATTGACCTATGTGTTAAATAGATTCGCTACTATAACAAATTTATCGGACAAAAGTACTTTTCATAATGGCCTTAAAAGGCTTTCTCTTCCCTTCCAGTGGATTTATCGTGCAGGAGAAAAAATATATCCCACTTGACAGCACTAATTTGTCTGATGAGCTAAAATTCCAAGCCAATTGATGAACCCCGGCTTGGATTTGAGGAATAGCTTTTTCACCAACAATTCTTCCATTGATGTTATACAATTGAACTATGACTTCCGCTGGTTCAGGAATTCCGAGAATATAATTTAACTGACTATTAAATGGATTGGGGAAAGGATTACTCATAGCGAATTCTTCTGGAAGCTCTACATTTGAAATTCCCTTTGGGATCCCAATTCCACCATCTCCATAGGCAGTAACAGAATTGGAGTAGACTGAGGCTTGAGCTGCTTCCACATTCAGACTCGCTTTTATTCATAGTGCTCCTTAGTGTGAGTTGGCTTTGGGTGTTGTTAAAAGCCATCATCGCAAGTAAACCATCTTTACAACACTAGAATACTCGCCTGCTTGTAGCCGTGCGAAGTACATTCCAGCACTTACCATTCTGCCAGTCTTGTCTGTACCATTCCAGCTCACCTTATAGCTGCCTGGAGATTGTGATGCTGAGAGGAGAGTGTGTACTTCTCTTCCTGCTGTAAGTCGTCAAAGTAATTCGGACAAGATCGCTTAAAAAATAAGAGACACTTTCCGGGCCTCCAACATATTAAGCAAACACCTCATGGTGCTGCGATTTCATGTTAATACGCTTCCTCATCTG
>Ga0257125_1002580_pt1 | contig 14489 bp, 8 predicted proteins | sample SI106_200metaG_FD_190183 | JGI IMG/M metagenome (GOLD analysis project Ga0257125, IMG submission 190183) | Marine microbial communities from Saanich Inlet, British Columbia, Canada - SI106_200 | ecosystem: Environmental > Aquatic > Marine > Inlet | place: Canada: British Columbia | collected...
TATTAATGCAGAGGTATTCTTTTTTAAAAACCTTGCCAAAGGATGAACTGACTTTAATAGAAAAAATAGGTCATGCAAAGGGATGTTTAAAAAAAGGCGGCATTATCAATTATCAAAAAGCATCTGAAGCATTGATTCGTGAACTCAGGGCTGGTAAAATAGGCAGAATAAGTTTTGAAAAACCAGAGGATTTAGACCATGACCATGAAACTGAAAATAATTAAAGGGTTCCAAATTTCAATTTTCTTAAAATTTCTTTTCTCAACGCTCATCTTTTTGTCGTATTCATCATCTGTATCAGCAGATATTACCAAAGCCATCACCCCTAAACCAGAACATTCTTCTCAATGTATTCAAATTATAAAAGCACTTGAGCGATATCATTATCTTGAAAAAAATCTTGGCAATTCAATGTCCTCGACCATTCTTGATAGATATTTAAATAGGCTTGATCCAGGCAAACAGCTTTTTACGACCCAAAATGTTGATCAATTAAAACAATATCAATATCGATTTGATAATGACCTTAAAAAAGGACGTTTAGATACTGCTTTCACCATATTCAATTTATATATGGACCGATCAAAGGAACGCTTGGAATATATTTTAACACTTATAAAAACATGGGAAAAAAATTTAGATTTCACTAAAAATGAATCCATGACTATTGACCCGGATTTGCGACAATGGAAGGACAATAAGGATGCACTATATTTTCTATGGAAAAAAGAGCTAAAAAATCATATCATTTCCCTTATGCTTGATGATCAAAAGAAAGCATTGATCAGTGATACGCTTGAAAAGATATATTCAAACAGACTCCATCGTTTATTACAAACTAATTCAAATGATATCTTCCAAATTTTCATGAACAGTGTGACGACAAGTTTTGATCCTCATACTCAATTTTTTCCACCAAGGGCTTCAGAGGATTTCGATATCCACATGAGTTTATCACTTGAGGGGATAGGTGCAGTGCTTCAGACTGAAAATGAATATACAAAGGTCATCAGACTGATTCCCAAGGGCCCTGCCGACAAATCAAATCTGCTTATGCCGGGTGATAAAATTATTGGTGTTGGCCAAGGTGTAAAAGGAGAAATCAAAGACACCATAGGACAACGCATTGATCATGTTGTCAAACTCATCAGAGGTCCAAAAAATTCCTTTGTGCGGCTAAAAATCATTCCTGCTAAAAAAAATAACTCTATTAAAACCATTCAAATAAAAAGGGACCGTGTTAAATTAGAAGAACAATCTGCTAAAAAAGATATCTTCGAAACCCAGCACAACCTTGAAACCCTGAAGCTGGGCATTATTGAAATTCCAAATTTTTATATTGATTTTAATGCCTACTACAGGGGAGATAAAGACTATAAAAGTACAACAAAAGATGTTCAAAAACTATTGATTGAACTAAAAGATGAAAACATTGATGGATTGATTATTGATTTAAGGGACAATGGGGGCGGTTCTTTAAAAGAGGCCAACCAGCTGACCGGACTTTTTATTAAATCCGGCCCTGTTGTACAGATTAAAACAAAACACAGGACCACACGATTATTTGATGAAGATCCAAGTATAGAGTATGCAGGTCCCCTGATTGTTTTAATAAATAGGATGAGCGCATCTGCTTCAGAAATTTTTGCAGGTGCTATTAAGGACTATCACCGAGGTGTGATTGTGGGCACAAGAAGTTTTGGAAAGGGAACTGTACAGGAAATGAGAGAGCTTGGAAAAGGAAAACTAAAGCTTACCAGTGCAAAATTCTATCGTGTATCCGGTGACAGTACTCAAAATTTAGGAATTATACCTGATTTAGAATACCCACACCTTTATAAAATTAAAGATACTGGGGAAAGTTCTTTAGACGGAGCACTGCCCTGGGATACAACAGACAAGACATCCTATAACGCATATCCGTCACTTTCTTTGGTAAATAAAAAATTAAATATTGACTATCAAAAAAGATCATTAAAAGACCCTGGCCTAAATTATCTTAGGGAAAGTGTTGAAATGGTATCCCGACTTGATGATGAGGCCTCACTCTCATTAAATCTGGATGATAGAAAGTTTAAAAAAAAACAATATGAACAATTAGAACTCGATATTGAAAATGATTATTTAAAGGCTATTGGTAAACCTCCCATAGAAAAATTAGATCAAAAAAATATAAAAACAGATAATTTTAAAAAAATTTTAATGGATCAAACCCATCTAATAATGGCTGATTTTATTGATCTATCCAAAGATCTTGCTTTTTCATGGTAGTGGTCAATGCATTTTTTAAATAGAACAGGAATTAAACGGCTGGTTCTTTATGGCTTAGCCTTAATTATAGTATTCATATTATTATCCCCTTTCATCATTACCTGGGGAGTCAATACATCGTTTATAAAAAGCAAAATAGCTTCTTTTCTCTATCAAAAAACCGGAACACATATTGATAGTTCAAAATTTTCTCTTACAATTTTTCCCAGCGCAAGCATCTCTGTTCATAAATTTATGTTCACCCCTGACAATGGATTAAACCTGTCCATTGAATTCTTAAAATTTAATTTTGATATACAACAACTTTTGCAAGGCAAGATAAATATAAATCAAATAATAATTGAACGACCAGAAATCGAACCTTTTTTAATACAAAAAAAACCTTTTGAATTTTCCATTAATGTTTTAGCTTCAAAGACTATTCAAGACTTAAAAAAACAAATATTTACTTTTTTACCTGAACATCAGACGTCTGTTGAACTCAGGTTTAAAAATGCCATTACTCAATACTTTAAACAAATGGATGGATCCATCTATCTTTCAAAAGAAAAAGAAGAGATCTTTTTAAATACGACCATAAAAGATTTAAAATTCAGCCCGGTTTCTTTATCAAAAGCTGCTTTTGATAAATATTCTGATTTGGATTCAATCGAGCTTGATCAGATAAAACTTTTTGCCAACATAAATTTAAAAGGAGAACTCGAAGGTCGGTGCACCTTTATCGCTCCAAAGTTTTTGTCTAAAAACAAAGATTTATTATTTGAGTCAAACATCATTGAATCGTCTTTTAAAATTACTGAAGATGGATATCAATCTATTCTAACTCCTTTTAAATTAAATTATCCTGAAGCAATAATTGGCGTCCAATTTGAAACCAGCCGGATTAAAAAAAAATCTGTTTTACATTTTACCGGGACCAATATTCATATTGTTCCGGCAAGACAGATGTCTCAAAGATTATTCAAGGACAATAAAATTGTAAAAAATATCTTCCAGATTGTCAGAACAGGCATTGTCCCCAAAGTGGTTGTATCTTTTCACAGCAATAACCTTAATGATCTTTTTAATGCAAATAATTTAAGACTAAAGGGAAATATTGAAAAGGGATCTGTAAATATTCCTGAAACTGACCTGACCGCCACAGGTGTCAATGGTCATGCCAATATAAACAATGGCATTCTTGATATAAATACGAAAAACGCAATAATTAAAAATTCAAAACTCGAAAAAGGACGTCTTTCCATTGATCTTTTAAATCATAAAAACATTCCGTTTCAGGGTGAATTTTCACTTGATATTGATCTTTCTTTGATACCGCAAACCTTGATATCTCTTTTGCCAGAAACTTTTCTGGCCAGGGAATTATCACTTGTTCATAATGTAAAAGGACGCTCAAAAGCCAAATTAACTCTTTTGCTTAAACCTGAAGCAAAAGACCTTGTTGTAAAAATTAGTGCGCCTGACTTATCTTTGACCGGGTATTATGATCGCATTCCAGGCAATATTTCCATTGAAAGTGTCAATTTTAATTATGAACCAGACAAGATAAATCTTAATCATCTTAATGCCAATATTAATAACAATAAATTTTATGATTTTAATACATTTATCAATTTAAAATTCAAAAATGATGCCTGGATAAAGATCCAATCCGGTTCCGGGTATGTTGAACTTTCATCAACCATACCTTGGCTTCGGTCATATAAAAAAACCCGGGAAATAATATCACCTGTCAAAGACGGGAAGGGTAAAATTCATATCAACTCAATTGAGCTTTCCGGCCCTATATTAAAGCCTGAGCTATGGAAATATGAATTAAAGGGAACAAGTGCAGCAATTAATATTACAACGCAAGAAAATCAAAAACAGATTCAAGACCTTTCCACCCGGTACGAGGTTTCCAACACTTTTTTTAAAATGAAAAATTTTCATGCAAAAATCCATGATATTTCATGGATGGATCACTTAATCGGGGAAAAACACATAGATAGTATTTCTATCCCATTTGATCTTAAAAATGGCAATTTTGAACTTGGGGCCAAAACATCCTATTTAAAAACAGATCTTAAATTTTCCAACGGGCCACAAATTTTTATCGATCTAAAAGGAAAAACACCGGCATCGTTTGTTTTAAACTCAATAAAAATATTAGATGAGCCAATTTCAAAGGCTGCTATCACATTTAATTACAACAAAGAAAAACCCCTGATTGATTTTAAGGGAACATTAAATACAACCACATTAAATAAACTGATCAAAAAGGACAGTTTCTGGTCAAAAAAAATTAAAGATCTTACTGAAGGAGAATCCATACTAATACACTCTGATAAGGATTCCAATCTAAATATCACAATCAAAACCATTGACCTGACTTCGATTTTCTCTCAACACAAAATTGCTTTGCCCCAAACCAGCTCACAAAAAATTACATCACCTCAATTGACTTTAATTGATAAGCGGTTAATACCAGATAAGCTAATCCGTTTCAAAACTGATAAACTTAAAATCAAAAAATTCACTTTTACCAATATTGATACCCAAATATTATTCAAAAAAGATTTTGCCCAAATCAAATTGAACAAAACATTTTTATGTGATCTGGAAGCTATCGGTTCCATCAATTTTAAAAAGAACAGCATACATGCAGATATCCCTTTTAAAGCAAGTAATAAAGACAATATTCAGGATTTATTTACCTGTCTTTTAAAAAAACATGACTTTATGAATGGGCAGTATTCTTTAACCGGGAATCTTAAATCCAACAGCCTTAAAAAAGATTTTTTAAAAAAATTAAACGGCGGCTTCATATTAAATGCTGAAAAAGGAAGAATCTATAAATTAACTCTTATTTCAAGAATTCTCTCTATTTTAAATGTTTCAAAAATTTTTAAAGGGAAAATTCCTAATGTTACACAAAATGGATTTGCTTATAACAAAATTATTCTGGAAGCTGATATAAAAGATAGTATAATTTATCTTACCAAGGCTATAATTGACGGCCAGGATATGGCGCTGATATTTAGCGGATGGATTGACCCTGCAAATGATACATTGGACCTGACTTGTCTGGTTGCACCTTTTAAAACAATTGATCTTATTATCAAAAAAATCCCTATTGTAAACACACTTCTGGGAGGAAGACTTGTATCTGTTCCGATAAAGGCCAGTGGAAAACTTTCCGATCCTGTAGTTGTCCCTCTACATCCCTCTGCCGTTGGGGATGGACTTATTTCAATGATGTCAGACATTTTAAAAACCCCTGTTAAATTGTGGGATAAATTTTATGGCGAATGAAAATAAAACAATTACACAGGGTTTGAACATGGTTTTAAATTATTTATCCTATCAAGCCAGAACAATTCACGAAACACAAAAATACATAATAAAAAAAGGGTTTAGTAATGACATTTCAAAAAAAATAATTGAAATTTTAAAAAATAAAAATTATTTAAATGATAAAGAATTTGTAAAACTATTTATAGAAACCAAAATAAAAACAAAACCCAAATCAAAATTTGCCCTTCAATATGAACTGGAAAAAAAGGGGATTAATTCTTGTGACATTGAGGCCTTTTTATTGACATATGATGATCATGATCTGGCTTTAAAGGCTGTAAGACCGAAAATAAAGATATGGCAAAATCTTGATACAGACAAATTTAAAAAAAAAATGATGAACTTTCTACAATACCGGGGATTTAATTATGATATCTGCATGTCAACTCTGGACCTTTTTTTAGAATCTAATGGTTTGAAAAAGGAGAGTGATTATGAAAATTAAATTTTTTGCTGTGGGGGGAACAATCGATAAAGTTTACTTTGATGCTTTAAGCAAATATGAAATAGGAGAATCCAATATCCTTGATATACTAAAAGATGCAAGGGTAAATTTTGAGCATGATATCTCTTCTTTGTTAAAAAAAGATTCTCTGGACATGACAAAGCAGGACCGATCCATCATCCTCAAAGCGGTAGAAAAAGCGCCCTATGAAAGAATAATCATTACCCATGGTACAGACACCATGATTAAAACTGCAAAAGTACTGCTTTGTGTTAAAAACAAGACGATTGTTCTTACCGGCGCCATGGAGCCGGCAAAGTTTAAATCCAGTGATGCTATTTTCAATTTAGGATCTGCTGTTGCCGCAGTCCAAACATTGCCTTATGGTGTATACCTTGCAATTAGCGGTAGAATTTTTACACCCGACAACGTCATAAAAAATAGGATTTTAAAATTATTTGAGAAAAAAATGTAATATTTTGGGAAAAAAACTTCCTGTTTTTATAACAAGTTTTTCCTTAATTCATTGAAATTTTTAAAATTTGATAAAATTAATTTACTACTATTGATTTTCTTTAACTGATATATTAAGACCTTACTCAGGAGAAATAGAGAACTATCAATTGAATTTTCCAAATGGCATATTTTGTGCTTCTTTTAAATAGTATAAAAAAGTAAGATAAAAAAAAGAATTAACTAAGCTAAGGCAAACAAAGGAATATAATCATGGTAGGCAGAAAAAGAACTGTTGAAAGGCGAAGAAGCAAGAGATATAGAGCTGTTGAAGGAGCCTACGCTGCCATAAGCCCCAAATCTCACAAATTAGGCCAAATAATTGATATCAGCATGGGCGGACTTGCATTCAAGTACATTGACACAAACAATAGTGATACAAATAATAGTGATACAAACAAAGAAGATAAAAAAAACCATGGTAAATCAGAAGAATCGATTTTTTTAAGCAGTATGGGATTTTATGTAGGCGATCTCCCATTTAAAACTATTTCCGATAATGAAGTCACAGACATCCCATCTTTCAGTTCAATGAAAGTTAGACAACGACACGTACAATTTACCGACTTAAGTTTTAAACAGCTTTTTGATCTTGATTATTACCTTAGGAATAATGTTACCGACCAAACGGAAAAACTTGATCGAGAATAGGACAAATAATTTAGTCCATATAAAAAAACTGCTTTATTTTTTAATTCTCAGATGATATCCCAAAAAGCCTTTTTTTATTCCGTAATATTCACAGGCTTTATAACAATCAATGCACTATCATCAATCCTTAAATATTTTTTTGCAAGCAACATCAAATCATCCCGTGTAATCGTTTGGTAGTCATTAATTATAGTGTTAGCCCAGTCAAATTTTTCAGGATAGTTTGAAGCATTTGCCATAACAGAATTTAACCAATACCTATTGGTCTTTCGAATAACTTTTAAATGTTTCAAAAGCGGCTTTAATGCCAGATCTGTTTCTTTTTTTGTGATACCATCAACAAGAAAAGAATCAACAATATCTTTAATTTTATTATATACTAATAGATGCTTTTCCGGTTTCACTTTGGCAACCACATGCAGTATCCCATAATTTTTAAAAATCTTTGAAGGATCATTATAAGCATAAGGTGAGTAAGTTGCTCCCAAATCTTCTCTTATAACAATTCTCAGCCTTTCGGAAAAAACTCTGGACAAAACAGACAGCTGTCGGGTTTGCTTAATATTCCAGAAATCATCGGTTAAAAATGCTAACCGAACAACACCTTGATCAACCTTGGTCTTAAGTTTTAGTTCAAGCTGTTCTCCTTTTGGAAAAATTAATTTTCCGGTTGAAATATTTTTATTTGGAAAGGTTTTCCTTTTTTTAAAAGCCCCCATATATTCGGAAGCCAGACTAATAATATTTTCTTGGTCAAAATCTCCAATAATAGATATTTCAACAGGTGAATTTTGAAAATATGGGGTCACCCAATTTTTAATATCATTCAGAGTGTACTTATTTATTGTATCCGGATGAGGTAAACCAAACCGGGTATCGTTTTTAGCAAGAAAAAAATCTCCTTTTATCTGCATGATACCTTCCGTAGTTCGCAAAAAACTTTCATATTGTTGTTTATAAAGTTTTTTTGTGCGTTCCAAAGCTTCAAGTCTGTATCCGGGATCATTAAAATAATGATATATGAGTTGGAAGATAAGCTTAGCTTCCTTTGGATCACTGGAGCCTGATAAAGAAAAATAATTGTCATTCATTTCAAACGCGATACTGATCTTATTGCCGGCCAGGGCTTCTTCCAATTGATCCGTATCAAGATTTCCAAGCCCACTTGTCTTTAATACGTCTTCACCAAGAAGTGCTAAACCGGGCTTGGATGCAGGCTCAGATTTTTTACCGTCACCGAAATTAACCTTAAATAGAAATTCCTTTTTTTTAAAATCTGTTTTCTTTAAATTTAATCGAACATTATTTTCAAATTCAATTGATGTAATGCCAAGATCTTTGACATTCTCTTTTATTGACTTTATTCCAAATTTTAAAGATGGTAATTTAAGATAAGGGAATTTGCCCGATTCAAACCCTTTATATTTGCCAACCTTATCAGTCTTACCTTTTTGATATGCTTCAAGAATTGTTAATTCAGGCTCTTGTGTATTAATTTTAGCATTCCCTGTCACAAGTATCAGCCTATGTTTTTGTGACCATGCTGTTTTTATTGCATTGTGGGTATCTTGAAGGGTAATCGATTCAACATAAGGTTTTAAAAGCTCTTTTTTCTGTTTAGGGGATAAAAGCATGTTTTTCCCATTTATGGATTTTAAAATAGATTTGGACAGATAATGACTTTTTTGGGTTGCTTCCTGATTAACCCTGTTTTCAAGTGATGAAATAATATCTGCTTTAACTCTATCTAACTCCTTTGTGCCAAACCCGTAAACAATGGCCTGTCTCAGAGCTTTTTCAAGCTGCTGCAAGCTCTTTTCCCATTTATCCGGCTCGCACCCTGCACCAATGGAAGACATTGAAATATGGCGCAAAAACAACCCGGAAGAAATATCAGCTTCTAAGAAATCAGCAGTTTTACTGCTGATCATTCTGGATAACCTGTTTTGTAACATTAAGTTTGCAATCCGAATTAAAATCTTTTCCTTTAATTTATCCTTGGTTTGTGTTTCAAAAGGCACCCAGGTCATGGTCTCTATTGTAATATCAGTACTACCGGTTTCCTTTTCATAATGATAAAAAGGTTTTAGCCCTTTGTGTTCCTTCCATTTGGTATTTAATTCAGGTTTTATAAAAAATGTACGGGGTTTCAGTTTGGAAAATCTTTTAATAATCATGGATTGAACTATGTTAACATCAAAGTCACCCACAACAATCAGGGCCATATTATCCGGACGATACCACTTATCATAATATTCTTTTAACAGGCTTTTATCAGCATTTTTAATGACAGTGTCAATCCCAATGGGAAATCTTTGATTAAACATAGAATCTGGAAGTTCGAATTCAAATGATTTTTTAAAGGTTCTGTAGGATACAGAGTCACGCTCTCTTTTTTCAGCTAAAATAATTCCCTGTTCACGATTAACCTCTGAACTCAGAAGAAGTGCCCCTTTAGCATAATCCTGGATTACTACAAATGCTTCATCCATCTGTTTAAAATCTGCGGTTGGCAAAGACAAATCATAAACAGTATTAAAAAAAGAGGTGCTGGCATTGGCATCTGCTCCAAAATCCATACCAATGGATTGAAAATATTCAATTAATTCTCCGGGTTTAAAATGTTCTGACCCGTTAAACAGCAAATGCTCCAAAAAATGGGCAATACCCTGCTGTTCATCTGTCTCATGCATTGAGCCGGCAAAAATATTTAAATGGATATTAACCTGGTCCGCCGGAGTAGAATTTTGCTTAAGGATATATTGAAATCCATTGGGTAAAACTCCATAAACAATGCCGGGATCGGTTTGTATCCCCTGATCGGAAACAATAATTCTTTGCTGGGGAGCAGCACATGAACTTATGATTAAGAACCATAAAATGGAAATCTTAAAAGCCAAGCTCATTAAATTCATAAGAGATCTTAATTCAAAATTTCAGGATTATCATAATTGATTTTACTATTATTTTTCAACTCATTGACCCATGCCTGATAATATTGTGATAATTTTTTAGAGCTGATTTGAGTTTTAACAGTTTTTAGATTTTCTATAATCTCAGTCTCTTCAGGATATTTTATTTCTTTGAAACCGACAATAAAATACTTGGAGGCAACTTCAATTATTTCAGGAAAAATTGTATTGTTTTCACTTAATGAAAAACTTGCCTGGACAAATGCTGACGAATTTCCAATATCTTCAACACTGCTGTTTCTTGTGAATAGCTTTGTGGACTTAAGGACAAAATTATTTTCTTTTGACAAGTTTTCCAGTGTTTTTCCATCACTGATTTTGCTGACAATTAATTGAGCATCTTCTTTTGCTTTCTGAATTTGAAGTTTTAGTTTAAGGTCCTTTAATACTGTGTCGGAAACCAGATCAATTGCCTGAAGTACCGGCTCAATTTTTTTAACAATCTTGATCAAATAATAGGAGCCACCAATTTCTTTAACATCACTTATAGCATCTGTATTAAGGTCGAAACAAGCAGATGCAAAGCTTTTATTATCTTCTATTTCAAGTCCTTGACCACTGATATCAAAGTCTTTGGTTGACACAAGTTTTTTGTTAGCAATGAGGGCTACCTGCTCAAAATCATCTCCGTCAATTACTGCATCAAATGCTTCTCCGGCTTTATAATAAGCTAAATTCTGCATTTCCAGCTGTTCTAACCCTTTTTTTATATTTTCTGATGCCATAGCCAGAGTCTGGATAGATGCATCAAATTTAGCCACAACCTTGATAAGATGCCAGCCAAACGTTGTTCTTACAGGTTTGCTGATTTCACCGGCTCCTAAGGAAAACGCCTTGTCTGCAAAAGGCTTGACCATACTTTGTTTGTCAAATATACCCAGATATCCTCCATTGTCTTTTGTAGGACCTTCTGAATATTGTTTCGCAAGCTGTTCAAAATCCTCGCCCTTTACCGTCAAATCAAAAATATCCTGTGCTCTTTTCAGGGCCTCATTAACTTTTTCTTCTTTTGCATCTTCCGCAACTTTAATTAAAATATGTCTGGCTTCAACTTTTTGAGGTATTTTAAATTGTTCCTGACTCTGCTCGTAATAATCTTTGATATTGGCTTGGGTGATTTTTATTTTATCTTGGTAATCTTTTGGTGAAAACTTTAAATAAACAGCATTAAGTTTTGGTTCTGATTTATACCTGTCTTTATTTTCAGCATAAAAAGAATTAATCTGTTTTTCATCAGGCTGAATACCAGAATAGTTATCAGGGTCAAACTGCAGATAATCAACAGCAGTTTGAGTATTATTAAATATATACCAGTCTCTGGCTTCAAAATCTGATACATTAACAGTGCTGAGCACTATGTCTTTTACTTTCTGTTGTCGTAATAAATTGAGCTGATTGAATTCAAAAATTTCAGGATTTAATGAATTCAAACTTAAAACCTTTTTATATTGATCAATATTAAATCTTCCATTTTTTTGAAAGGCTTTAATGGAGAAGAGATTATCTTGAAGTTCTTTTTCAGAAACCATGATTTCTAGTTTGTCAGCCTGGGCTAAAACCAGTTTTTGTTCAATTAATGAATCCAGTGCCTGTTGTTTTACATTGAGCGCTTTTAAAATATCATCATTCAAATTTTTCCCAAATGTTGCTCTCATCTGATCAACAATGGCCTTATATGCTTGTTGATATTCCTTTATGGTAATCGATTCATCATTTATAGTGACAATAGAATCATTTCTTTTTGATCCAAATGATCCCACACCGAGAAACACAAATACAATGACAATGATTCCAAGAAATATTTTAATAATCCAGTTTCCAGTATTTTCACGCAAGTAACGCAGCATCACTTTCTCCTTAACCCCAGTAAAAAATAAAAGTATTTAATTAAACAAAAGTATTATAATATCTTTTCATAAAACCATGTGTCAATCTTTTATTATTTCAAAATTCTACTTTATGGACTAATCAACAATTTTTGTATTGACACAGCACGCGTAATCTATTATTTAAGGGGTGCTTTTACCGTGGGGCTGTAGCTCAGCTGGGAGAGCGTACGGCTGGCAGCCGTAAGGTCAGGGGTTCGATCCCCCTCAGCTCCACCATTCCTTTTTTTTAAAAAAAACCTTTCTATAAAACAAATCGTGTTTTCTTTATTTTTCATACAACTAAAACGGCATTCTTATCTGGGTTGAGAAAAGAATGCCGTTCAATACCAAATAAAATCAATATTTATGGTTTTTCAAAAGTTGCAACAAACACATGGCTGTTGCCTCTCCTGAATAGAAGTTGAAGCACTCCGCCTTTATTTGTTTTGCTCAGATATTGTTGATAACCATCAATTGTAGTGATTCGATGGCGGTTCACCTCTATCAAAAGGTCTCCTTGTCGTACACTGGTTTTTGAAGCCGGGCTGCCGGGCTCTATATCAATGACAACAAGTCCTTTGATATCTTGAGGAAAACCCAGTTTTTTGGCAAGATCAGCATTCATTTGCTTGAGCCTGAATCCAAAAGGATCATACCCCTTTATTATTTCTTTTGTCTCAGGGTCCTGATCAGGTCTTTTGGCAAGTTTAATCTTTACCATTTTTTCTTTGCCTTCCCGGATGAACTTGACTTTAACTGTTTCACCAACTGATGAACTGCCAATGATTATGGAAAGATCCCTTGTAGATTCAATCGGTTTATCATTGATTAAAAAAATGACATCCCCGATTTTAATTCCTGCCTTATCTGCCGGATCTCCCTCAAATACTTTTGCAACATACACGCCTTTAGTTTCTTTGATGCCATAATATTTGGCCAGTTCTTGTGTGACATTTTGCATGGCCACACCCATCCATCCCCTTGAAACTGTTTTTTGTTCTGTCAATTGATCAATAATACCAGTTGCAAGGTCCGAAGGGATTGCAAACCCAATACCCTGTCCTGATCTAACAATGGCCGTATTAATACCTATTACTTCTCCTTGAAGGTTCAATAAAGGACCACCGGAATTCCCGGGATTGATGGATGCGTCTGTCTGTATAAAATCGTCATAGGGCCCTGACCCGATTATTCTTCCCTTAGCACTGACTATCCCAGCAGTAACAGTCTGTTCAAGACCAAATGGGCTGCCGATAGCAACCACCCAGGATCCTACTTCGGTTTCATGAGAACTCCCAAATTTTAAATGCTTCAAATTTTTTGCTTTAATTTTTATAAGGGCCAGATCCGTCATAGGATCTGTTCCCATTATGCTGGCTTCATATTCGGTTTTGTCATGCAGGATGACCTTAACTTGATCTGCATCCTTAATCACATGGTTATTGGTGACAATATAGCCGTCATCACTGATGATAAATCCGGACCCAAGACTGCTTTCTTTCCTGCTCTGGGGTTGTTGATTAAAAAAGGGAGCAAAAAAATCCTCCAATGGATCTTTTTTCCCCCCATAGGGCTGGCCAAAAAAATGTTTATAAACCCTACCCCCGCCTTCTATATTTTTAACGGTCTGTATGTTTACGACACCGGGTTTTGCCTGCTTGGCCAGTTCAGCAAAACTTATCGGTACCATCTGGGTAGAGTTCGGGTTGGTTTTTGCCATAACCGGCAGGGTTAAAAGGCCAACAACAATAACAGCAAAAAGTATTTTATATTTTAATTTCATCACAACCTCCAATAAATTTTTAAATTAAACTTCCTAATGATTGTATAATAACCCATAAATATGACTATTAAATGACCCCAGGATTACGATATGGTAATGTAATTTCAAAAACTGATCCTTTGCCAGGAAAACTGGTTACTATTATCTCACCTTTGTGTTGACGGACAATGGTTCTGGCAAAGCTTAGGCCTAAGCCTGTGCCTTGTCTTGTTCTGGAAGATTCGGTTCTGTAAAATCTTTGAAATATTTTTTCTAAATATTTTTTGGCAATACCGATTCCCGTATCTTCAATTCTAATGATAATACAATTGTTATCTTTCAAAACAATAACATTTATCTTTCCGTTTTCAAGCGTGTATTTAATTGCATTATCTAACAGGTTGGAAAATGCCCTTTGAAGCATTTTTGTATCTGCAACAATAAATATCTGGTCCTCAATTGTCGTGTCAAACCTAATATTTTTATCGTCTGCCAAAGGCTCAAACAGGTCGCAAGCATTTTTAATCATTAATGAAAGATTAGTTTTTTTAAAGTCAAATTCCCCTTCACCAGCTTCGGCTTTTGAAATCACCAGCATCGTGTTAATCATGTCCAGGAGACGATCTGATTCTTCAATCGTATTTGAAGCCATAGCACAAAAATCTTCCATA
>Ga0257125_1002581_pt1 | contig 14481 bp, 15 predicted proteins | sample SI106_200metaG_FD_190183 | JGI IMG/M metagenome (GOLD analysis project Ga0257125, IMG submission 190183) | Marine microbial communities from Saanich Inlet, British Columbia, Canada - SI106_200 | ecosystem: Environmental > Aquatic > Marine > Inlet | place: Canada: British Columbia | collected...
TATTAAATATTCATGACAAAATACATAATATAATAATAGTAGAAATATTTTTACAATTAATATAATTAGCGTTAGTTAGTATTTCGTCTAACAGTTTCCAACCTTTCCAAAATACTCTAGTGATGGTAAATCTTTTTTATCTTTTAACGTTTTCGGATCGATATCTCTCGTTGTTATATTACCATCTTTATCTTTTTTTATTACTCGATATTTTCTTTTTTTGTTACCATCCTTATTTGATTCATATTTTTCAGCTTTAACCATTTCTCCATCTTTTTGAATCGTTTTACTTTCATATGTTTGTCTATATTCATTACTGTTATCAGTTGTTGATCCATTAAACATCTTATCAAATTGTCTCATATGATTTATAATCCCATGTCTCATTAGGTTAAAATGATTATTCATATAATCAAATGATGTAAATCCAAAATCATCTCTTGGATTCAAAGACGATGACCCTCGTTCTAATTGTTCATCATATGCTCTTCTTTGATGATAATCAATAAGAACATTATATGCTTCTTTATATGATCTATATAGATCATTATCTGTTTGTTTATCTAAATTTTTTATCAAATCTTTAAACGTTTCATGAATTTGTCTTGTTGACGCGGATTTTGAAATCCCTAACACTTTGTAGTAATCTTTCATTATTTTATTATAAAGAAATTTTTTCCATAAAAATAAACAAACTAAATAATTTCATTAAAATGATTTTATTTAATTATATACATGAAATGGTAGCGGTGGGATTCGAACCCACGAAGCATTACACAATAGATCTTAAGTCTATCCCCTTTGACCGCTCGGGAACACTACCGAAAGTCATAATATAACATCCACCATCCAATATGTTTATTTTTCAATTTTTTAAATGAATATACATAATTATCATATTATGTATATTCATTTAAAAAATACACAAACTAAATAATTTCATAAAAAACGATATTATTTATTTTTTCATATATAAAATGGTAGCGGTGGGATTCGAACCCACGAAGCGCATCCGCACAAGATCTTAAGTCTTGCCCCTTTGACCACTCGGGAACACTACCATGTTATGTAGTAATTATGTCTTTATATATTTACAAAAATTTTTGTAAATATATAAAATGATTAGTTTATTTTTTCAGTTCTTTGTCAATTGAAAAAATAAACAGATTGTCGCAACTTATGTCGTTAGTATATCTGTAAATTGTATATTACAGTATGGACATTTTCGTTGCTCTAGTTGGTTGGCACACTCCATGCATATACATTTATGACAACATGGGTATAAGATAACATTCTCATATTGTTTATCACATATAACACAATTATCTTCGTTGTATATCTTATGAGTTTCATATCTGTTTGGTGTTTGAGTTTCTAACACTATTACATCATCAACTATTGTTGGTAACTGATCATAATTAATATGAGATTGATTTATTTTAATCAATTTAAATACAAATGGAAAAGTAAAAACGATTATCACTAAATATATTTCAAATATTGAATTATATAATAATAATCCATTACCACAACATACATTATTATCTTTATTAAATCTACATATGCATGAATCAATTGGATGATTTCTAGTTACATAGCAATCTCCTATATCTCGTCCTAATACATATATATCATTATCTCTAATATATGATATACAATCATCTATTTCAACATTTGATATATTTTTATAACGTATTCCATAATCATGATTTGTATATTTGTATAATTTTGTAGCTTGTTTTTCAAAATGCATATTTTTGAAATTATAATCAACTAATACCATTGGAATACATGAATACTTTTTTTTTTGTATTCACATATTCCATAATATCATAGGTATATCCAGAAATAACACATTTGCCATTGTTATCCACCGGTCTATAAGTTTTTTTATCATAATAATCATCTACTATATACACTATAAATCCTAATGTAATGTAAATCAAAAATACTATTATTATTGGCTTCATTTATTAGGTAATAATAAATTCACTATTACCGTAATCATTTGATAATTCAATTTTTAAGTGGAAAAATTGAATTATATTTCATATGATTATGTATTTAATCATATAATATCACAGTATCGTTCTATATTATGAAGATAAATACTCCTATATTAGTATTAAATATATTGACCATTCTATGTTTCTGTGGAATTGGAACAGGTATGTATTTTTGGTACATTAATATCTATTACAAAATAGATGATTGTACTGTTGTTGGAACTAGTTTTAAGATTGATCCGATTGAACAATTCCCACTAAAATATGTATGTACACCATTATTATTAATTGATTATGAATTTAATGGTGTAAAATATAGCCAAATAAAAACAAAAGATTTCAAGTATAGTTGTGAATATTCTAATAATTTCACAGTTGATGAATATAAAATTCAACGATGTAAATCATCTAAAGATAGTTTAATAGGATCTAGTTGTTCTGATTATTATACTACATCAAAATATCCAACATCAAAAGATAATTGTATATGTGGATTTAAGAAAAAGGATATTGACGAAGATGTAAATTCATGTTGTAACTATGGTTATGATAGTTGTAATAATTTTATATTTGTATGTTGTGTCTTTGGTTTACCATTTGTAATATACATTGGATATTTTATAGTAATTTTAATATTATATATGAAAGAAGAGATAATGGACAGAACAGATATTTGGAATCGGAAAAGATATAATAAACGAAAACAAATGGAAAAAGAACAACTTGAACAAACACCTATGACAAATATTAATCTACACATTGATACTTTAAATAGTAGTTCTATTTGTTTGAAATGTAACGAAAATATAACTAATGTTATTTTCATTCCATGTGGACATAAATGTATTTGTGATAAATGTTGTAAGAAAAATAAATATAAGAAATGTCCAGTGTGTAACATATTAATAAATGAACAATTAGTTCATTTATTAGAAAATGTTTAAAAAATTGAAAAAAAAATATTATAAATAGTGTTAATATATAATTGATTGAAAAGAACTAATGTGTCTTATATCTGGAATTAAACAAAATTTAGTATTACTTGGGTATTTATGTTTTTGTGGAGTTGGAATTGGTATGTATTTTTGGCATATAAATATATACCAAAAAGTAGATCATTGTATTATTGATGGATATGCTTGTATACTTAATAATAATACATTATCAATCAGTTTAGTTCCAATGTTAAGAGTTAAATATAGTTTCAAAGGAAAACAACACAACTTGATAAAAACTAATAGATATGACAAATACCAAATATTTTATTCAAAACCAACACCTTATACTGATACAGATTATATTAATTCTTGCTTAATGACATCATCATACTATTCGGATACCTCATTTGGATATGAATTACAAGACTGTTATACTACACCAAAATACCCAATATCAAAAGATGAGTGTATATGTAGAAGTACAACATCTACGTTTGAGGATACAAATTCATGTTGTGATTATGGATTTAATAAAATTGAACCATTTATTATAGTATCCATAATACTATTCATAATTTTCATTATATTTATTTACTTTAGTTCAACAGTAATAAAAAAAAATGGATGTAATATAAAATATTTAACTCCTACAATACTTAAAATGGTTTATATTAAATATTTCTATTCTGCTAAAAAAATACATCCAAAAATCAAAACAACAGTTATTTACAATAATTCTGATGAATGTCCAATATGTACTATTAATCAAACTGATATTATATTAATGCCATGTGGTCACAAGTGTATATGTGATGAATGTTATAATTTATTAGAGAATAAGAGATGTCCAATATGTAAAATTAATATTGAATATACGATTGATATTAAACAAGAAAATCTTACAAATATATGATATTAATTTATTGAAAAATTGAAATAAACAATACTTAACTATTTAAGTATATTATTATATAAAAAATACAATGGGTAAAATATCAAAACGAAGATATATCATATTAGGTATAATATATTGTATAATATTCAGTTTATTCATATTTTCAATTAATGTGATAACGAATAATTTTTATAATTTAGTTGATAACGATGGAGAATGTATCGTGTCAGGTTATGATATTCAAGTTAAAACAATTAAAATAGATCAACAAACATTATATGAATGTACCCCTATGCTACTAGTAAATTTTACATACAATGAAAAACCATATAGTTATAAAAACACATATAGCGTTGAATATCCATATTATGATGATAATATACATTATAATTCATTTGATGATTATACTAAAAATGATTGTATTAATAAACTAAGAACAAATGGAAAATATGAAATAGGTAAAAATATTGGATACTGCTACAGATCATATTATAGTGATGATAATGAATTTATTTGTAGAAAACAACATACTGATAAAAAAACATTACATAATGGTTATTGTGACAAACATTATAATAAAGGAGATTACGGATATGGATATGTTTATCCAATATCATTAATATTATCTCTAACAGGTTTAAGTTGCTTTTTCATGATGACATCTTATGCATGGATAATAGATGAACGTAAACCAAAAATAATTAGTAAAATATTCAAAAAGAAACCGTTACTAGTATTACCAGTAACAATTAACGATAATCATGACGGTAGTTTTGAAGTATTATATAAAGTATCTACTGATAAAATTGAACCAATTGATGATGCTATACTTTTAGAATCTGGCGAAAAGAAAATGAAATGAAATTAATTTATAAGAATAGTTACATATGAATAATCTTCACTAAAAATTAATATATATGGGTCTAACAATTCTTGTATCTGTTCAATAAACGATGGAATATTATTATTTAATAAAAGATCTGTTATCTTGCTATATGGATTGACAGTTGAGAATATAATATTTTCCAAAAAATTAACATACTTATTTTGTAAATCATAATCATTTGCTATTAGTTCTTGTTGATATGATTGTTCTATGATATGTTTATTCATATTATATATCATAATACATATTTCATGCACATTAATCATTAATTGAAACTGATTTTTATTAACTGCTTCTTCTAACTTATAAGATATCCTATAATTATCAATCGTAAAATCTATAATCAAATTAATTACATACTGTATTGTAAATACTAATGATTCATTTGTTGGTTTTACATGTTGATTAATAACTTGCGGATTATATTGTGAATAATATGAATCATCTACTATTTGTGGATATTCTTGCGTTGGTATTGGTTGAGGTATTGGTGGATATACTTGCATTTGTTGTGCTGTAGTTGGATACATTCTATTTCTCAATCCGGGATTATATTGAGAATTAGGATTTACTGACTCAAAGTGCTCAGAATAATCATATTCATCACTTGATGTTTTCAAGTGATTATATTTGTATTTGTTTCTAGAACTTTTATTACCCATTCTATAAATTAATATCTATCTATCATATTGATATATAATAACTTACAATTTCAATATTTTTTAATCTAGTCGATTTCCACAAATTGTTTTCTGTTGTTGCGTTATTATATCTTCTCTCTTTTTACATCGATATTTAATATGTCTAGTCTTGTTTGATAAAAATGTGAATATTGTTTTCCACAATATTCACATGTTAAATTAGTTTGATTCATTTTAACTACATCTATTTGATTCATTGGGAGTAATGCCGGATCAGATTGGATCAGCGCCGGATCAGATTGGATCAGATTATGTTCAATGATATCTTCAGAGCTTGTTTCAGATAGTTCACTATCACTTTCTGAATTTTCATATATGACTTGTCGTCGTTTGTTACTACTTAAGTTATTGCAATGTTTAAGATGACGTATTAAATTCCATTTTCTTGTAAATTTTTTACCACAATATTCACATGATAATATTTTTGTAGGTTGTGAGTAATTTGTGAGTAATTTGTGAGTAATAATGAGTCCATTTGAGTCATTTTGAGTAATTACGTTTACAGTCGTTTTAGCATCGTTGATTGAATTATTTAAAACACATTTTATTTTTTACTAGTGTGTGTCAATAATCTCTGTTTTGTGGAGAAACTCTTTCCGCATCTGTCGCATATAAAGGACATTTTATTTTTTTTTAATAATATATTACAAATACTATATATTTTTATTCTTAAATATTTAACCGTTTTCTGTTAAAAATGTTAAATTCGGTTAAAAGACCATATAAAACTTACATCTTAAACTTATATAAATATATGAAAAAAACATCTATAAAAAAAATAAACAATAAAAAATTTAGGGAAATTTAAAATTTATCAAAAAAAAAAATAAACACACAACTCTGAAAAAAAAAACAAAGAGTTGTGTGTTTATTTTATAAAATAAAATTATCTTCAAATATTTACGAAAATATACGATGTTTACATTTCGATATAAAATAAAAAGTATTGTTTTGTAGAATACCAACTAATATGATCTATAAAGACTACTATAATATAGTATTAATTTTTAATATATAACTAAGAGTATATTATAGAAGATATCTATAATATATATAATATTATGATCTACAATTGTTAATATATAAAGACATGAGTATATAATATATTATAAAAGACAAGATTTTAAATCACGTATTCACTAAAGATACTCATTAACTTGAGACATGAATATGTTCCAATTTTTGATTATATCAAACAAATTGACACAAAATGTGTTCGTTAATACATTTTGCGTTTAGAAATTAAAATAAAAATATTTAGTATTAATGAAATATTCCTATCAATTATTCAATTGATAGGGATGTTCGTATAGTGGTATTATCCATGGTTTGGATCCATGTGACCAGGGTTCGATTCCTTGATATCCCCATAAAACAATTTAGTTAAATATATATAAATAGTATATATTTAATCGATTTCTACAATATGATGTGTTTCTATTGGCGTATCTTCAAAGATTATATTTATGTTTTCAAAATTCTCTTGTTTTAATTGTTCTATTATTTTTTTACGATCTGCATATAACGGAGCACCTATATCGTGTGCTATACATTTTCTAACTACTTTATCTCTCATTTCACGGACAAATGTTTGTCTCTTATATAAATTTTCAATTGTTCCTGTTGATTTTATATATCCTTCTGCTTGTAATTTATTTGACCAATAATTTAAGTCATCAAAAAATATCTTTTCAATACCTGGCATAATAATACTCAATAAATCTTGACCATTTCGATCTTGAAACATCATTCCATTAGATTTAATTATAAAATTAGATCTATTAGGATCAATACACCATGCTCCTCTATCAGTTATTTTAATATTATCAACTATTAGTTTTTTAATCATAGCGGTAATACCATTTCTAGCCCCTAAATTAATATAAAATTCAACCTGATCTTTTACAAATTTTATAGGAGAATTTTCTTTTTCACCATTTTCAACTATATCTTCTTGTTTGATATCATTTTCACCATTTTTTAAATCATCTTCATTTTCAGAACGATTGTCATTTTCTGTATCATTGTCAGTATCAATTTCATCACCGCCATCAATAACTTCATAATTATTTTTATATTCTATCATTTGTAATGGTTGTTTATATTTTATTGTTTGTAATGGCGGTTCATATTGTATTGTTGGACATCTTAAATCTCTTGAGTTTTTACATGCTTCAAACACAAAGTTATAATTATTAACTGCTTTACCTAAAACTTCTTTTTCTGTATATACTTTCTTTAGTTTTTCATTTTTCCTCTCTATTTTCTTCTCTCTTTTATTGATTTTTTTATCCTTTTCTTCTAATTTACTATGTAACTCACCAATTGTTTTTTGTTGTTGCATTATTATATCTTCTCTTTTTTTACATCGATATTTAATATGACGCTCTTTAATCCAGTTTTCCTTAAATAAGTTACCACAATATTCACATATAAATATTCTTTCTTTTTTAATATCAATTATATTATTATCGCTGGTTGATTTTGGTTGATCGCTGGTTGATTTTGGTTGATCGCTGGTTGATTTTGGTTGAATGATATCTTCAGAGCTTGTTTCAGATAGTTCATTATCACTTTCTGAATTTTCATATATGACTTGTCGTCTTTTGTTACTACTTAAGTTATTACAATGTTTATGATGACGTATTAAATTCCATTTTCTTGTAAATTCTTTACCACAATATTTACATGATAATATTTTTGTAGGTTGTGAGTAATTTGTGAGTAATTTGTGAGTAATAATGAGTCCATTTGAGTCATTTTGAGTAATTACGTTTACAGTTGTTTTAGCATCGTTAATTGAATTATTTAAAATACATTTTATTTTTTTACTAGTGTGTGTCAATAATCTCTGTTTTGTGGAGAAACTCTTTCCGCATCTGTCGCATATAAAGGACATTTTATTTTTTTTAATAATATATTACAAATACTATATATTTTTATTCTTAAATATTTAACCGTTTTCTGTTAAAAATGTTAAATTCTGTTAAAAGACCATATAAAACTTACATCTTAAACTTATATAAATATATGAAAAAAACATCTATAAAAAAATTTAAAAATAAGAAATTTAAGAATTTAGGGAAATTTTAAAATTATCAAAAAAAAAAAAATAAACACACAACTCTGAAAAAAAACAAAGAGTTGTGTGTTTATTTTCTAAAATAAAATTATCTTCAAATATTTACAAAAATATACGATATTTACATTTTGATATAAAATAAAAAGTATCGTTTTGTAGAATACCAACTAATATGATCTATAAAGACTACTGTAATATAGTATTCATTTTTAATATATAACTAAGAGTATATTATAGAAGATATCTATAATATATATAATAATATGATCTACAATTGTTAATATATAAAGACATGAGTATATAATATATTATAAAAGACAAGATTTTAAATCACGTATTCACCAAAGACACTCATTAACTTGAGACATGAATATGTTCCAATTTTTGATTATATCAAACAAATTGACACAAAATGTGTTCGTTAATACATTTTGCGTTTAAATAATATAAAAAATTAAGATTGTCTAGATGGAACCCAATAGATAGTTCTTTTATCAATTTCATTTGCAACTATTTCTTCTCCAAATAAATCCCTATCCTGTCTATAGATTAGATAAGGTTTTTTTTCACTATGGTATAGTCCTTTCTTGGTATATTTTACTAATAAATATTTTTTAGAATCTGGTTTATTTTTATCAGAACTGCTATGTTTGATGATACCTTGTTTTAATCCTTCTTTTATGTCATAATGTAGATATGCTAGATATCTTAAATTGTCATACAATAGTGATAATTCATTATCAGTAACATCATCAGTTTTTCTAAAAGGGGAAATACCAGCAAGATATAAACCGTCAGCACGTAAATAATTTCCAATACCAGATATATATTTTTGATCTAATAGGACTATTGCTATTTGTTTTTTAAGATTTTTTTTATTTTTGATATTAGTTTTAAAGATGTCTAGAGTTGTATTTTTATCCATAATATCATCTCCAATATCATTAAGTTTTTCATTAACTGTATCTAATGATTTAGTAAAATTGAATGTTCCAAAATTTCGTTGATCTATATAATATAATGGTTCTTTATTAGTTAAAAGTTCTATTCTTTCGCTTCCATTTTTTTGAATATCCCAACCACCAGTTAGACCAAATGTCAACATTAGATAAAATCCATTATCAAATGTAATGTACATGAATTTACCTTTTGTATTAATATTTGTAACTGTAGTTGGTACATTTTTAATAAAATCAGATAAACCTGGAATCGGTTTTTTAGTATATCTTCCTTTTAATATTTTCAATCCAATAACCATGTTATTGTGTAAATAAGTAAGTAAAAAATCTCTATAAGATGCTACGTCAGGACCTTCTGGCATATTTATATGTTTATATGTAATTGTATATTTATATATAACATTATTTCATTTTACTACTAATAATAAAAAAATCAATATTTATTTAACACATGTTTCTGCTAGACAATTATTACAATGTCTAAACAACAATCTGTCTTTCTTAAATAGATAACTGTTTACCTTGTTACAGTTTGGACATACTATATATGTTTTCACATAGGTTTGTAATACATGTTGTATATTCTTAGAATTATATTTATTTTTAATAATAAGATGTTTATCAGCATTAATATTTATTTCAGTGCTTAACTCATTTTTCATATAGTCATAAACATGATTAAATCTATCAATGATACCAGTAACTTCTACATCTGGTAAAAAATTCATGCTTCCAATACAATCATTATAATTATAGAAAACACTTACTCTATTAATATATTTAACTTGTGGAGGAATAAATGATGTTTTCTTTTCGTTTGTTTTTTTAAAAGTAATATTATCAAGTAATTCATTGTATATAAACTGTTTATTATCGTATGGGTTGATATCATTAATAATATTATATTTTATCCTAACAAAATTTTCTAATAGTTTTTCATAATCAGTAGGATATACAATATCTAGTTCGGAATACCCTTCTATTAAGGTTCCCTTTCCCTCCAATTTCCATTTTTTATTAACATTGCGTAAAATAACAATTTTATCGGTATCTTCAACACATATTGGGGTATCTAATCTTATTTTAATTTTTTTATGTTCATATACTTCTATAATTGTTCCAAATAATGTCATCGAATTAATATTTAATAATAGTTGTTCACCTTCTTTGAATTTAATAGATTTAAGTTTTACTTTTTCATTTTCGTCAGTTCTTAGTACTATTTTTCTTTGAATAGTTTTACATCTAATTTTTAGATGAGTATATATATTTGGTAAAGTCCCAATATGTCCTATCATATGACCAACTAAATGATCAGATCTTGTTAAACCTGGATCAATATTTAGTCCTACACCAATTAATCCACCAGGTATTGCGAATTCAAGATGTTGTTTTTCTGAAAATAAAGAATTAATAGTAGTAATAAGTGGGATACATATATATCTATCGTTGTTACTAATAATTATTCCAGGTCGTATTTCGACAACATCATTTAATGAAAATATTCCACGCAATAATGATCCACCAACAACTCCACCAATAACATCAGCCGGAGAACATCCAGCATGATTAACATCAAATGTTCTAATAATGATCATTCTAGCATTACAATCATATGATTTAATTTCATCATCAATATTGAAAGTTATATATTCGAGTATAGAACTAATATTTTGTTTATATTGAGCTGAAATGGGGATGATGTCAGAATTTTCCAATGGGGTTTCTTTAACGAATTCTTTTACTTGATCATAGCTTTCCAAGCATTGTTCTTTAGAAACTAAATCTAATTTATTATGTAATATTAAAAAATTAGTCATACCTGAATAATGTAATGCTAATAAATGTTCTTCTGTTTGTGGTTGTGGTACTTGTTCATTACCAGCAATAACCATAATAGATGCATCCATAACATGAGTTCCACCTATCATAGTTGCCATAAATGCTTCATGTCCAGGAACATCTACAAAACTAACATGTTTTACGAGTTCCAATGGGTTATGTGTATCAGGGTGAAATACTTCATTAATATGACTTTGAACACTAGTAATATATCCAGTTTCAGAACATCTAAATATTTTAGCATTAGCATATCCTAGTTTTATTGTAACATTTTTTTCTAATTCTTTAGAATATTTTTGAGTTCTAATTTTAGTAATACTAAATACTGTTTGAGACTTACCATGCGCAACATGTCCAGCAGTTCCTACGTTAATCGTTGGTTGATTTTTGATGATATCGCTATATTTGATTGTTTTTTCCATTTTACATCAATTTTACAGTAATAATTTAAATAGTTATATAATAAGTATTTTTTTCAATTATTTCGTATTTTTTATATTATGATACAATATACATATAATCATGGACAAAATAGAATGTCTATTTCTAGTTTCAATGTTGTTGTTATTATATCAACGTTCTAAAAAAATATATAAAGAAAATGAAGTGATAAAATCTAGTCTTCATATAGAAGATACACAAAAAGAAGATTTTTGGGCATGGAATATTCCAACTAGATCATATAATTATTGGTATGATGATTATTTTATTAGATATCCATGGATGCAAGATAAATTTTATAATCCATATTATTTTCCATATTATTCATATCCATGGTATTATAATAACGGATTCCAATATGCTTCTCAACATCCTATTAAATTAATCAAAAGAGAATTTGTCGGAAAGAATTAAATTCTTTATTTATTTTCCAAATACTCAACATATTTATCATATACACCAAATATATAATCGTTATAACTATCATTGGTATAGATAGTTGTAGTGTATGGACTAATATATTTTGTTACTGTTTGATGACAAACACTGCATATTTTTTGATCATCAAAAACTAAATGTTTACATGGAATATTTATTTTTGTAGAAGTAGTTTTTCGGCTATCTAGTATAATTTGATAATTGATAACCCAATCATCATCTTCGATTAGTTGTAAAAATAACAGTAAATCAGAATAATCCTTGTCATTTTTATTTTTAATTATAGTGATAACATCTAAAATAGCATCATTACATAATTTACATAAGTATTGAAAATGATTCATCATGTTTTTATTATATATTTTTAACGATGTATTTTTCAGGAAGTTTTCATCGATTCTAGATATAACTTCTGTCATTACTTTCATACATCCATTTTCAAATTCATTTTCATCGATTAGTTCGATACTAAGTATATGTCTAATATACTTTGGATATTTATGTATAATATATCCAGTGTATACTGCAACACATGATACAATTGTCCATTTGAAATCTTCCATTTCTTCAATAGATTGCTAATATATATAATTATATACATATTAAAAATTAAAAATTTCAATTTTTAGTGTTATTTACAGTTTTATATGATTTTCAATGATATAATCAATCAAATATATTATCTTAAGTATTATATAATCATGGATGATGGAATGTACAAATATATATTATTTGGGTTTATAATAGGAATAGCGTTTTTTATTATATTTGAGAATTCAAACCCATCTAATTCGTTTATGACAGGTTGTTGGATTCGGAAACAGCCTGATTGGCTAGTTCATATAAAGTGTTATATAATTGGCACAATATTAATTTATAGAGGATTTGTTAAGTGTAATGATAAATTAATTATTGCAGTTGGTAGTGCATGGATAGGATTACATTTAGCACAAGATATAGGCGAAAGATATTATTTGTTTAAAATGAATAAGACGCGAGAAACAGGATAAATAGGCATAATATTTTTTGGTATATTTATCATTTTTTTTATTTTTAAGCCTTTAGATTCAAATATATTTTTCCATTCTTTTTTAGAATGAAAGCAGTTTTGACATTTACCATAAGAAGACAAACTATGAATATTTGTTAATATGTTATCTAAATAAGATTCTTTACAATCTTCCATTATTATCAATCTTTTTTTACTTACTCTAATAAGTTCATTTAATATTTTATCTTGATTTGGAATATGATGTAAGACAGATAAGCAAGTTAATGTATCATACGAATTATCTGATAAAGGAATATTTTCTCCATTATATATCAGTGGTTTATCTCCATATTCATGAAAATCTTTAATGTCTAATGGTAATATATCATTTGTTTTAAGATTCGTTTTTAAACAATGAGCAATAGCCCCACTACCAGATCCAACATCTAAAATAGTTTTATTGTTTTTAGGTAAATTTGGAATAATATATTTCTTAACTAAATTATTTTTAGAATTGTAATGATTTTTTCTAAGGAACTTTTCAAGAGCACTAGGAAATATTATAACTAAAACAATAATAGATATTACAATAATATATATAACTTTCTTATAATCCATATATATTATATTGTTAAAATAAAAATCAATGTATCGTCATATTTTATCAAAATTGAAAAATTGAATTATTAATACATGATTTAATATCATTACAATTCTAAAAATAAAACAACAAAACATAATGAGAGGAATATACATACTACATAACATCATACTTAATATTCTTGATACTATTAAAATAGGCATGAGTATGGATTTAAGAAATAGATTATTTGATTACTTAAAAGTTTTTATGAATAATATATATTTATATTGTTTTAAGTTAGACGAAGAATTAAGCAGAAAAGAAATATTATATCTTGAAAAAACCATACTCGAAAAAACGAGTCATTATAGAAATAATGATTTATCAACAGAATATAGAACAGTTAGTGATAATTTTACTGTTGAACAATATGTTAGAATTATTTGCGAAACTTTAGAAGAATTTGAAGTTAAATATGAAATGTTAAAAAATATCACATTTGAAATGCCAACAAAAGAAAAAGAAATAAATGATGGAGATATTAACAGAGAAGATGAATTGAATAATTTGATTGAAAACCCATTTACTAAATCAAAAAGAGAAATCTATCAAAATAGATATGTTGATGAAATTAAATTTAATTTAAATAAAAATAAAAAAGCATTGTTCAAAGCACCTACTGGATTTGGAAAGACAAGAGTATTTTTCAGATTAATAAA
>Ga0257125_1002587_pt1 | contig 14450 bp, 16 predicted proteins | sample SI106_200metaG_FD_190183 | JGI IMG/M metagenome (GOLD analysis project Ga0257125, IMG submission 190183) | Marine microbial communities from Saanich Inlet, British Columbia, Canada - SI106_200 | ecosystem: Environmental > Aquatic > Marine > Inlet | place: Canada: British Columbia | collected...
GATTGTTGATTATTTGTATATTGTTCCATTTGTTTTTGCTGTTGCATTATCTGTTGCATCATTGGATTCATCGTTTGTTGTTGCATCATAGGATTCATCATTTGTTGTTGCATCATTTGTTGTTGCATCATTTGTTGTTGCATCATTGGATTTAACATTGATTCTTTAGCTCCTTCTGTTAAATATTGTTGTGGAATATATGTTGGATATGCGCCTATTTCATCTTTTTTCAATATATCCTCAAGTTTATCTTCTTCTACTTCTTTATCTATTGGAATATTATCATCTGGTTGTTGTTCATTTCCTTTAATGAAACTATATAATTGTTGAATATTATCTGTTCCAATTAGATTTGTCATTTCTTCTGGTTTTTTCAATTCATTCTTGTTAAATCCTAAAAATTCTTTCATTTTAGTTTTTCTATTTTCTTCTACTTTTTTTTCAGTCTCATCTTCTTTATCATTATATATATTTTTTATATGTTCAACTGATCTTTCAGTTTCACTAATATTTTCATCAATAATAGCATCATTTACATATTTAGGAGTATACTCCTGTTGCTCATCTGATATTTCTTCATTACTTTCATTATGTTGTGTATATAAGTCTTCATTATCAGTCATACCAGAATGTAATTCTCTTTCACTATAAACAATATTAACATCTTCAGATTTATCTTCAGTTTCATCTTCAGTTTCATCTTCAGTTATGTCATCATTTTTTGTAATATCTTCATTATCAGTCATACCAGAATGTAATTCTCTATCACTATAAATAATATTAGCATTTTCATATTTAGAATCTTCAGATAATTCTTCTTCGATTTGTTTATCTTCTACAGGATCAATATTAATTTTAGGTATCCCCAAATCGTCAGATATTTCAGTTAGAGAAACGTAAGTTTCATTTAGTGGTTGTGTTAAAATATATTTACCAATATCATCTTTATCGTTTTTACTATCATTTTTCGAAGATTTGTATTGTTTAAATAATTCATTATTAACTAATATATCAGATGGTCTCATATACTCGTTATCTTCCTTCTGATAATAATCATGTTTATCTCTATATTTCATTGGTAAAACAGTATTAATGAATTTTGTTAATTCATCGTATTTTTCATAATCGAATATATTTTTATATTTAGGATGTGTTGTTAATATGTTTATAAAGTAATGAAAATCAAAGTATCTATTTTTTGTTTTAAATTTATCATCAATATCTTTATTATCAACAAGTCCTTCTATCCATGATGATTCAAAATTTGCTAGTTTTAATTCAAATTTTTGATCTTTTATCTTGAAATTATTTTTCCCTAATGTGTATTTAGCATCAGATCCTTTTTTACTTTTAACATATACATATAACATAGATGGATCTAATTTATTATGTCTAAATGATGGATATTTATCATGAATAACACTTAAAATATATAATACAGAAAAAATGATCTGTTTCCATTCTTCAAATCCAAATGATTTATAGTTATCTAAAATATAATTATCCAAACGTTGTTGTTTGTAAAAATGTTCATCTATTTCAATATATATATATTCATGTATTTTCTTGTTATCATATAATTCTACTAATCCCTTAATTTCAGGATATTTACTGACTAATTGAATTATTTTTTTAATAGGAATATCAAAATTCATAATTGGGACTAATATATTTTTCGCTTGACCACTAACTACAAAATAACTTAAAAGATATTTCATTATTAAATTAACATTTTCTTTTCTATTCAGTTCATCTATATCACTTGTTGGATTTTTATATGATCCAAAACGAATATTACTAGGATAACTAACATCTGAATATCTTTTATATATATATTTTCCATCGAATTCTTCTGTAAATTTTAATGTATCTTTTCCAAATATGTCTTTTAATATGAATTCTATATTTTCCTCATCATATACTATTTTAATGTTTTCTATATATAGATCATTTTTTGATATTGCTCGTGGTATGATGCATCTATTATTATTCGTATTATATATATGATCATACAATAAATTAATTTTATAATCAATTGTTGAAGTTTCCATATTAATATCAGTCAAAATATTATATAATTACATAATATTTTAATTTAACTAAAGAATAACATATATTTAGTAAATCTTATGAATTAAAATCATAAATTAATAACATTATATTATTTATAAAAGCTTCTAAATGTATAACTGTTCTTTTTCCTCTAGATAGATTATGTTCGAAATGTGATACAATTTCTAATATTTTATGTTTTAATAGATCAGAATTAATTCTATCTAATAATTGTTTCATTAATTCAGTTAGAACACTTGTCCCTGATATATTTGTTATAAATATATCATATAATAGTTGCCTAATATGTTCTATATGTTTTTCTGAAATCATTTTTATTTTTTTAATATTTACCATGTAACTTGTTATTATTTGTAACTTATCTTTCCATTTAAAATCTGGATCGATTTTATGTATTGTACATTCTAATAACCAAATTGCTTTTTTTATATTTCGATTACAATTTTGAATAATATAATTGAAATCATTTAGTTCTAATAATTTATGTTCTTTAATTGCTATTTTAAATATTGTTTTGAAAATTTCATTATCAGTTGGCGAAGGAACTCTTATTTCTAGACATCTACTTCTAATCGGTTCTATTATTTTTGATAATTGATAACCACATAGTATAAATTTACAAACATGTGCATATTTTTCCATCATTCTACGAAGTGCTGTCTGTGCAAAAAATGACATATTATCAACATTTTTTACTAATATTATTTTAAAATTACGTTTAATACCATATACATCTATTAGTTTTTGCTGTGCATATTCTTTAATTATTTCTTGAACTAAATATTTATCAAAACCACTACCACTAGGTTCAATTATTAAATGAAAATCACTTTGTTCAACTTCATACATAACACTTGAATTACTATATCCAGAAACAGAATAAACTACTTTTTTTTTATGATGTATTCGTTTATCATATATGTTTTCTAATAAAAAATTTATAATTGTATTTTTACCTGATCCTGATGAACCTGAAAATAAAAAATGAGGAATATTGTCGAAAGATTTTCCATTTTTTTTAAGTGTTAATATATCTTTATATATGTTATTATGAAAAGTAATATCATCTAATGATGATATTATATTATACTTGTCTAATAAAAACATATTAAGTTTATTCTAATTAGATTGTTATTACTTTATGTATTTATCAATCAGTTTTTACAGAATTATTATCAATTTTTTCTAACGTAATTTTAATTATGAGTAAAAAAATATTATATGGTTCACATGTTCAATGTAATGGAAATATTATAGAAAGTGCTATGAAAATATTAGCACTAAAAGGAAACTTTTTTCAAATCTATATTAGTGATCCAACTAGTTTTAAATTTGGAATGCCTTCTGTTACAACAACCGAAAAAAATGATATCAAACAATATTTATCTGATAATAATTTATCACTAGTTATACATTCTCCATATACACTTAATTTTGCAAATAGATTTAATAAATATAGTAGAGGAATTAAATTATTTATAAAAGAATTGAAATTTGGATCTACTATTAACGCATATGGATGTGTGCTACATCTAGGAAAATCAAAATTAATTCCTAGAAATATTATTATCCAAAATATGTATGATCATGTCATTTACGCTTATAAAAATTCTCCAAATAATATTAAAATAATATTAGAAACATCTGCTGGACAAGGTCATGGTAGTGATATTTTTTATAACATAGAAAATTTATCAAAATTATATTCAATGTTTACAGAACAACAGAAAATGAGAATAGGAATATGTATTGATACTTGCCATGTTTTTTCTGCTGGTTATGATATATCAAGTAAAGAGAAGATCATACATTTTTTTAAAATGTTTAACAAGTTAATAGGTTTAAAATATGTAGATCTTATACATCTAAATGATAGCTACACAGAATTAGGATCACGAATAGATAGACATTCAAGTTTAGGAGAAGGATATATAGGAATTCGCGCAATAGAATATTTAATAGAATTTGCAATTAAAAATAAGTTTCCACTAGTTTTAGAAACTCCATTTATAAAACATAAAAATGAAATATTATTGATAAAACAAATAATTAATAAAATTACTCAAAAGAATGATTAATAACTTCTTGAATACTACCATTATATTTTTTCAATGATTCTATATTTGCTACAATATCTTCAAATCCCATTTCAGAAAGAACATTTAATTGTAAAATATATGTCTTTTTATCCTTTTCAAATTGAGATGGTTCTTTTTCGATAATTGTATCATTTTCTTGTTGTGGAACTGGTAAATGTTCTACTTCTTTTTTATCAAAAGCTATAAATATTCTGTCTAATAGCTCATCCAATCCATTAAAATATAAAGCTTTTACTAATTCTGTGTTTGACTTATCTATCACAAAATCATAAATAGATTTAAATTTTTCAATAATAATATTATAATCTAAATCATTCGTTCCTTCTACTTGTGATATATTATTTTGATTAGCTTTCTTATACTGTTCTATTTTTTCGGCAGACCATTTTTCAATTACAACATGAATCGTTTTACCATTTATCAACATACTAGAACAATTATCCATAGAAAATAAAGTTTTACCATCATGTTCGTGTGTTATAATATTTCCAAGATAAGCTAATTTTATCTGAGTTCTGTCAACAGCATGTTCTTTTGAAATAATATGATCCTTTATATCACCAATAGTTGTGCTATCAGTTACATTAATAGGGATGCTATCCTGAACACCATTTATTCGAATATATATAGTTGTAGACATGTTTTTGTATTCTATTTAATATAAAAACATGATAATATCATAATATATAAAAATATCAATTTTTTTATATAGACGTATCTGATATATCAGAGCTGATAATATCTTGTTTATCTTCATCAGAATCTATAAAGTTTAATGAATTGGGTTGTTTATTTACAGTATTATCATCACATGTAAAAGTAACTGTATCGCTAAGATCACTATATGAACTAGAATAATTATTATCATCATCAGTTAATAAAGTAGATTCATAACTTATGAAAAAATCATCAGGATCTATTAAAGTTTCAGAAACAATGTTATTACAATTAACGAATATATCAGAATCACTCATTTTAAACAATCATAATAAAAAAATAAAACATAATAAACATAATATGAGACAATAAAAATTGAAATAAGAATTATTTAAAGATAAAAAACATAAAGATGAGTATACTAAACATATGGATTCTGAACCATGGATAGAAAAATATAAACCTACAAAATCGTCAGAACTAATTTGTAATACATTACAAGTTCAAAAAATAATAAATTGGTTAAATAATTTTAAAAATCCAACAACACCCAGTTCTATCATTATTACTGGACCTCATGGTGTTGGAAAATCTATAAGTATCCAATTAATATTAAAAGAAAAAGGATACGTGATAAAAGAATTACATTCTAACGATTCTGAAAATAAAAAAATAATTAACGATATGATGAACTCATCTATTAAATCAATGGATGTATATGATTTATTATTACAAAGAAATGGATCAAAATACGCAATCATTATTAATGATACTGAAACAATAACATCTGCAAAAGAGAAAAGTTATTTAACAACATTATTTAAACTAAATGAGAAAGAGAAGAGTTTCCCAATGATATTTATATCTGCTCCTCAACATAATAAATTAATATCTGATATTAAAAAATCGAAAGGGCTTGAAATAAAGTTCGAACATCCATCTGATAAAAATTTAACGGATTTTATTAAAAAAATAGCAGCAAAAGAAAAAATAAAAATAACTGATAAGAACATAATCAAAAAGATTATATCATTCTCACAATATGATGTTCGACGACTTATATACATTTTACATAATCTTTACTATAATTTTGGTTCTAAAGAAATTAAGATATCAGATGTAGTTGAATTCTGTGATTGTTCTCAAGGAAAAAATATAGATATAAGTTTATTTGATGCCACTAAACAATTATTAAATAAATATAATGGAGTTAATGAAAGTATTATATTATATGAAACTGAAAAAGTGTTGATACCATTAATGGTTCATGAAAATTATTATAAACCAATGGTTTATAAATGTGATAATAATAGAAATAGATTACAAGTGATGAGAGATATAAGCACATTAATATCAAAAGGAGATATGGTTGAAACAAATATTTATACTGATCAGAATTGGTATTTACAACCAATCCATGGATTTTTAACATGTGTTGAAACATCATATTGTTTAGATAAATTATCATCAACCAAAAATATTCCATTTTACAGTATGAATTTCAGTAGTGATCTGAATAAAACATCACTAAAAAATATTAATAAAAAAAATATATATACATTACAGTCATTAATACCACATAAGAATAATGAAGATATATTATTCATTAATAAGATAATATATCAATTAGTAAAGGAGGAAAGATTTGATGAATTAAATGGATTAATATCAAATTATAATTTAAACAGTAAGAATATAGAAGTTGCTATTAAGATAGATAAAACTATTGAAAAAATAATATTAACCCCAAAAAACAAGAAAAAAATAATAGTTTAATCACCATTATATTTTCAAAAATCATCATAATTATCATAGTTAATAAGTAATTCTTCATTTTTTTTAATTTTTCTATTTGTTTTGAAAATTAACGTATCATATTTATACGACTTTACTATTTTTATGTTTGGTTTGATACTATGGTTCATATAAAACGAAATATCTAGAGAGTTTAATCCTAATAATGGTACATAATAACTATCATCATCCTCTTTATAGAAAAAATCATCTATTATTTTTGTAACTTCATTATCTACATTTTCAAGATCTTTTTTTAATATTTTTTTATATTTATAATCAATTGATTTATTATTTGTTAAACAAAATGGATTCGTATTTATTGGAATATCTTTTATAGCAAATACACCAATACCACTAATTTTACTAGGTTTTATTCTACAATATGTTTTATTTTTAATATTTTTCAGTAATTTTTCCATGTTATCATATTATTATAATAATATAATAATAGCGTAACAATATAGATAATAATTTAATCACTGCTGTAATATTCATCATCATTTAAATATGTATGTCTATCATGCATGTAATCATCTTCAATGTCTAAATTACCGCAATCAATAATTTCTATTGTATTTTTATTTTTCTTTAGATTATCTGTTGAGTTATGAAGATATGTTGATAGTTTTACTTTTGCTGATGGAGGTTCGTTAGTTATTGTAATTTTATTTTTCCATACTCCTAATTGAGGGTCTCTTTTTATTGAATTATTATGTAATGGAGGAAATTCATCATTACTATTTACTTTTGGAGTAGTTGTTTTTTTATCATTTATTTTATTGTTTTCTATAGGAATTATAGTATGTTTAACAAACTTCTGTTTAGGTGTTTTAATAATTTCTTTACCTAAACCAGAATTATTTCTTTTTGATGGTGGAATGTATTTACTCATATAATATGTTTAATAAATTAAACAAAATAATTAAACATATTATTAATTATTTTTATCTCCATTCTTAATATAAATAATGAATAATACCGATTTTAATGTTGTTGAACAATTTAATTCTTATATTAAATTTAAAAGAAATATCAATTCACGAATTAATACTAGCAATATCCAAATAGGAGGACAACCACCAAATTTCCAACCGTTAGAAATACCATCACAATCTAATTTAAATTATATGGAACCATCTAAAATGACACTCTATACTGTTCCAGAAGGAACTATATTATATCAAGGATCGGAAGTTGATACGTTTAGTCCTCTTAATATTAAAGTAGGAAAGGGGGATGAAAGAGTATCATTTTTTTCATCAAATAAAAGGATGTCAGCAGATTATATCAAGGGTTGTGCCTCATATCCAACAGAAGAAGGATATTTACATATATTTAAAGTGAGAAAGAATATCGATAGGATATTAATAGTATCCTCTTTCGAAAAGAGAAAAAATTGGACAAATGATTATATAGATAATACTTTTTGTAGAAATTATTCTTTTCCAATCAACGGAATAGGTTTCTTTTTCCCATATGGAGTAGAATCTAACGAACAAGGAGATACTGAAAGAATAGCAGAATCTACACCAGAACAAAAAATGTTATTTGATTCTGAATTTGCTTTATGTAATCCAAATGAATATCTTGATTACGTTGGAACTCAGCGATGTCAGTCAATGAGAAAATTATCTCAACCTTATCATTTTAGTCAATAAAATAAATTTATAAATAAAATATTCATATATTATAAGATATTATATGAATATAATCGTAAAGAAAAAGAAGATACATAGATATGAAGGATTATGGAGAACAACCAAGAAAGGTAGTAAAACAGATTATGATGATAATAATGAATTATTCCCATATCCAATTCAGAAAAACACAAGACATAATCTATCTAAATTTATAGAAAAACTAAAAATATTCCAAAGATTATTAACATTAAGAAAAAAATATACTAAATATAATCACCAAAAAAATTGTTTAATATGTGGAAAACGTAATATAACTACTAAATTATTTGAGCTAGAAGATGTTAATTGGACGGATGGTTATTTACATTATATTATAGAACATAATATTAATCCTACTACAGAATTTAAGAAATTCATTGATAAATTTTATATTGATAAAAAAGAAGAATTTATTACAAAAAAGAAAAAACAGCAACAACAAAAAGTATTACTTAGAATGTCAGGTATCTTATATACTAGAGGAATACATAAATATGTTAAAATTAAAGAAAATCAAATGATGATATTAGACGCATTACTTACAAGCGGAGGATATGATAAAAAATATATAGATACAAAAAATAAATTACGTTACTCTGAACATAGCGGACTATTAGATTTTAATAATTCAGGATTAGAAAGAGTTATCGTTTCTGGTAAATCCAGAAGAACTGAAACAACTGATCCTTCTATATTTCTACCAGAAAACATGATAGAAGCATTTGATTATGAATATATGTTTCATACACATCCACCAACACCTAAACCAGGAGGAAGAGCAGTAGAAGGAATTTTATATGAATTTCCTAGTGTATCGGATATATTTCATTTTATTGATCATTATAACGATGGGATGATACAAGGGTCAATTGTAATAACAGCAGAAGGCGTATATGTTATAAAACCTTATAAAACGCAATATGATCAAAAAATAATTATATTAGATCAGCAGAAAGTATTTAAAGAATTAGAAAATAAATTCATGGAATTAGAACATTCTGCGATTAATAAGTATGGTACTAAATTCACTACGGAATATTTTTATTCTAAGATTGCGCAAAATAAAAAATTCATAAAAGAATTTAATAATACAATGCATATTCACAATATAGAAATTTCATATTATCCAAGAATAAAAAATAAAAAAATATGGAAATTACCACCTATATATCTACCAATATCTCCAATGGAACCAGTTTGATAATAATATAGTTATTTTTATGTTGTTTAGAAACTATATATTTTACTGAAAAAAATAAAATATATACATTTATTATATATAGAAATATAAATGGGTTTCAAATTAGTTCAATCTGGAAATAGTCAATTCATATGTACAGTTATTTTATGTATAATAGCATTTTATGTGTTTGTATTTCCTTACCTTGAAAAGAAAGAAAAAGAAGTTAAAGAAAAATTCGAAAATATACTAAATGGATTATATAAAGTAGATACTGCTATGTGTAGTAGCGATTGTTGCGGAACTCAATGGCCAGTCAGTTTTGATACTGTAAGAGATCCACGTATTAAAGAAGGGGAAGTATCAAAAGAAGGAGAAGATGGAACAAAATATAAAACAAGCAATTTTACTTGCTCTGGATTACATGGAAGAGGTTGTGTTTGTCTATCAAATGAACAACATGAAATGTTAGCTAGTAGAGGAGGTAATGCGATATAAATTAATTTAGATTATTAACAAAATATTTAAGAATAACTATTTCGTTAATAGATTTGTTTTTTTTCTCTGTTTTTATTAAATAAAATGAACTTAGTTGAAGTTAAAAATGAATATACAACACAATTAGTAAATATATTAAGCCCACATATATACGATGGAATCTATTCTATATATGATGAATCTGTAAATATTGCGACTAATAAACTAAGAGATACTAAGAAAATATTAATAACATTTCAGAAATTAATGTATCAAGTCCAACGATGGAATCAAGATTTAATTAATAAAGAAACAGAAAGAATACAAAGTGAAAGTAAATGTGAATGGCTTAGTGATTTAGTTAGAGCGGTTGTTAAATCAAATATAATAATACTAACAAATACAACACCTAATTATTCCTTTAATACAATAGACACTAGGATATATCAAAATGTTCAGTTAAACAATTTTATACATAAATGTTATATAGAATGCGCAACGAATTTCATTAATAGTGCCTATCTATTTAACCATTTTAAAAGTGCTGAAGAAATCCAAAAAAATCAAAGAAAAATATTAAATACTATTCAAGATTGTATTAAAGAAGCTATTAGAAAAATGCTTCCATTTAAATACATGCTACAAAAATATCTAGAAGCAAATTACACTGCTCCTAATAATGAAAATATTGTTAACAGTATAAGTGAAGAAGATTTTACAAATGTTCATAATCTAGATAAAGATAATAAAGCAACTATAACATACGATATAACTAAACAAACGATAGTTGATACAAATAGGCAAACTATAATAGATGATTATACTAAAAATGAAACACTAAAAGAAGAAACTGTAATTAAAACTGAAGTAGCTCCAATACTAGAAACTGATGATAAACATCAAGAGGATGAACATCAAGAGAATGAACATCAAGAGAATGAACAAATAGAAACTCAGCAAACAATGAAATTAACAGATGTAAAGGAAACACAAATTAATTATAATATGACGTTAGATACGAAACAAGAAACAGATATCGATAAATTAAATGAAATGTTTAAATTTAAACAAGAAGAAAAGAAACAAGAAGATATCCATTACCAACAATATTTACAAGAACATCATTCAGAACAAAATAAAGTAATAAATGATGAAATCACTCTTAATATTAATACTAAAGAAGATACAAAGGAAGATATGATACCACAATTAACCCTTGATATTAATACAAAAGATAAATCAACATTTGGAGACACTTTACTTAACCCATTGGAAAATATTATGAGAAATGAACCGGCACAAAAACAAGCCTCAAATAATAATATACATAACGAACAATCAGATAACAAACAGAAACATAATGAAAAAAATGATCAACATGAAGTTCTTAAAGGAAGTTTATATGATGTTAGTGACGATGAAGAAGATGATGAAGATGATCAAAGTATTACTTATCATCAAAATGATGAAGATTTTGAAGATGTCTTTAGTAATAAACCAATGCCAACAGAAAAACAACAAACAATTCAAAGTGTTTCTGATGTATTTATTCCACCAAAAAAAGAAGTAGTTGAAAAAAAAGAACGTAAACCACATCATAAAGAAGCGAATGATAAGCAAAAACAACAACCAAATGTAGATCAGCAAAAGAAAAACGCATTTTTTGCTAAATATTTTGAGTTATAAAAAATATTCTAAATAGATTTATATAAATATAAAATGATAGAAAAAATCAATGTATCAAATCCAATAGTTTTTGCAATTATTGCTGGAATCATAACATACATAATTATATATTTCGATACCCAAAAAAGAAAAAAACATATAAAACAAGGAAATTCTGATAGGATTCCACTAACTCTTCCTATAGTGTTTGGATTATTTGTATGGTTTGTTGGATACTATTTTACTCATAAAAAAATACCTACTGATGCTTATGCTAATAATATAATGAATGATTCATCAACTGATATGGGGTTAGAAAACCAAGAATTATTAACAGGTCTTTTTAGATTTTAAAATATTAGATACCATAATACGTTTTAAAATTATAGGATATATCTATACATATTCTATAATTTAGTGTAATGAACACAAACGATATACAAACAATGAATAATTCTTAATGATTGTAGTTTTAAAATACATCCATTAATTATAACTGAACAATCTCCTATTAAATTCGGACAAGAATTGAAATCAAATATTGATTATATATTTTTGTTTGGTGAAGATTTTATTAGTAATAAACGTAAATTATTTGAGTATTATGCTGGTATATTCTCAACATTTGAATCATTTGATCAAGTATTTAGTAAATTAACAAGTAATTTTGGATGTATGGTTATTGATAACAAAACAATAACAGATGATATAAATGAAAAAATATTTTGGTATAAATCAGAAAAACATAATAATTATAAATTATTAGAAAATTAAAACTATTTAAGAAATTATCAATATGAATAATTAAGTTATATTGATAATGAATAATGTAACATTTCTTAATATTGATGATTTAATTATTGATACAAATAATAAAGTAAAAGACTCTAGAACAATGATTATCGGAAATACACATACTGGAAAATCATTGTTAGCTATGAATATTTTACAACATGTTAAAAAATATATTCAACATGGATACGTTATAGACGATAGTGGAAAAACATTTTACGATAACGTATTAATTAATACAGATACTTATTTTTCTCCAAAAGTTAAAAAATATTTGAATACTAAACATGATAAATTTTTTATAGTTGATTCAACTAAACTCATGTTTGATTATAATATGGAGGAATCTTTAAATAATATTAATCGATTAAATATTAAAACATTAATATATTTAAGTGATAGGTTATCTAATCATTTTACTTGTAGTAGTATAGATAATCTAATTTTGTTCAAATTTGATAATTATGACAATATTTATAAAACTTTTGTATGTAATAATTTTTTAATTAGCAAAGATGAATTTGATAGTCTTGTCAGAAATTATACAAATGATTTTAAATGTTTAGTGATTGATATAAAAAACAAACAATTATTTTATTACAAAATATGTTAAATTATTTCGCGTTTAAAATATACAAAATAAATATACTGTAATTAATAATCTAATAGATTCAAATCAATGTCAGATGTGAATCCATATGTTAATAAAGTATTGAGATTAGAGATGGGAAATGATATCTTATCTATCGATAGATTTGATATGAATAATTTATGTTTCACAGACAATAGTGAAGAAAATTACTTAAAAATAGTTACAATTGGAAAATCAGGATCAGGTAAATCATGGATCATTAGAGACATTATGTATAATTTAAGAGATGTTCCTTGTGGTTTAGTTATTGCGCCTACTGATAAAATGAGTAAATTTTATGACGAATTTGTTCCATCTGTATATATACATTATGATGTAGATAGTGTCATAATTCGAAAATTATTAAATAGACAGATGAGTGTATTTGAAAAAAATGATGAAAGAATTAAGAAAGGAAAAAAACCAATAGATCCACGATCATTTTTAATTATGGACGATTGTCAAGCAACAAAAGCGTCATGGATTAAGGAAGACGAAATCAATGAAGTATTTTTCCAAGGTCGTCATTACAAATTACATCCATTTATTATGGCATTACAGTATTCTATGGGAATTGGTCCAGAATTGAGAACAAATATAGATTATGTATTTTTACTAGGAGAAGATTTTATTAGTAATAAACGTAGATTATTTGAACATTACGCAGGTATGTTTCCAACTTTTGATTTATTCAATCAAATATTTGATCAAGTAACAAATGACTATGGATGTTTGGTTATAAATAATAAACTAAGGACAAATGATATCCGCAAAAAAGTATTTTGGTATAAAGCTGTAAAAAGAGGAAATTTTAAAGTTGGTGAAAAAGAATTCATAAAATTCAATAGTGAAACTTATGATCCAGATTATTCTAAGAAAAAATATCAAGAATCATTTGTAGATTCTTATTTAGCTAAACGAAATAAAAATAGACCAGTCATACAAGTATATAAAAATAATGATCAACCTTGAGAAACATTACTTAACTTTCTTTCATATGGTGGTTTAAGATTAATGGATCCAACCCATGGAGATGGGTTTGCAAACATATCACCAAATATATCTTTTATTGGTATAGGACTATCTTGTTCTTCTTTAAATGTTCTAGGAACAAACCGATATATTACTTTATCAGGTGGACAAGTTTTGGTCATTCTTGCTAAATCTATAATAACTAATAAGATACCAAATAAAGTGATTATTATTATTATTGTTTTTATATTATCAATATCAAGCATTATTACTTAATATTAAATAATATTTATTTATTGTTATCCGTTAGATTTTCATTCATATATATTACTTATTGACTTTTGTATATATTTTTGTAGGTCATTTTTTGATCATGAATTTTTGATTTGATTTTTCGAAAATAATATACTGAACAAATTCAGTTTAAG
>Ga0257125_1002592_pt1 | contig 14416 bp, 13 predicted proteins | sample SI106_200metaG_FD_190183 | JGI IMG/M metagenome (GOLD analysis project Ga0257125, IMG submission 190183) | Marine microbial communities from Saanich Inlet, British Columbia, Canada - SI106_200 | ecosystem: Environmental > Aquatic > Marine > Inlet | place: Canada: British Columbia | collected...
CCATTGTGGAGATGGGTCCAAAAAAAGCTTCCCTATAAATACAGTGCTTTTGCCCCAATTGTAGCCCTTATGCTGATATTCTGGGCAATAATTGCAATTCCCGGAATATATTTTTCTTTTGGTGCCACCAGCATTGGATTTTACACACTAAACTCAGCCGTACTGAAATCGGGTCTATATATTATTGCAGGTGTCGTCTCTGTGAGTAGTCAAATTTCCGGTTTTATTATGATTATTGCAATTATTTGGTTTATTTTAACACTGGTTAATCCGGCGTATAATAATCCGATTGCAAGAACAATCTATATTTTAATTGACCCTCTTATCACACCTCTACAGCGAGTCCTACCCCGTGCCAAGATTGATCTGGCTCCGATTATTGTTGCGATTCTTGCTTATTTAGTGAAATATAATTTAACGATATTATATGTCTATCTAATTAAACAAAATCAACTCGTTCTCTTCTAAACAATATTTTAAATTTTGTTTCCATAATTTCATGTCTTTTTTTAGCCCACTTTACGATCGCATCCAACAGTTAATTGGTGTGAAACAAAATTTTGAGGAAGATTTTTCCTTTCTCCGACCCAGTGGTAATGATCATTTAGTTCAATTCTGTTTCCGCATGATCTCATCTGAATATTTAGAACTCAGCCAATATGATCAGCAGCATTTTTTTTTGCTGGACCTCCTGGAAGAGACTGGAATTGAATATCAATTAGATGTAAACGGGGAGTTTGCAATATTTACCGAAAAAAATAAAAAAGGTGTCAAAACAATTCAATCTGTGATGGACTTGAGAAATGAATCGATAGCTGTGATTTACTATTTTGGTGTAGCTAAACCATGCCTTCAATTGAATTCCCAATTAATGCAGTCATTAAGATTAACCGCATGTTATTTAAATCCATCCACTTTGAAAACTGTGTCTCAATCCCTTTCCGGTATCAGGTCATTTCAATATTATTTTGAACAATCTTCTCTAATATTTAAAGAACCGGTGGTAATGAAAGGTTCATTAAAGGGGGATATTGTTCCTGATGCTTATCAAATTTATTGCCAGCAATTTAGTAATTGGTTTAATATTATTCAATTATCAGGGCATACTACTGATGGTTCACAGGGAGTAATGACGATTGATGCCAACGGTAAACTTCAAATTGATATTTGTCGCTTATCCAGTTTTCTAAAAATTATAGAGAAAGTGTTTAGTCTTTTGAACGATAAGTATCATTTTATACTGGACAAATATGTCAATAGTTGGCAGGGGGATCCGCATAAAAATTCAATTATGGTTTGCAGCTGTCCAATACAAGTTGAATTGCCTTATGCAATTGAATTTTTAGAAAACCTTTCTAAGACTTTAACTGTTGGGAAAAAACCACTGAACCTGATGGGATTGTATGAAAGAATATCGCCAAAATTATGGAAGATTTTTATTACAGAACTCAATACTGCTAATCAAATTGATCTTGAAATCTCAACCCAACAGATATTAATATTTATCCATTGTAAATGGTCTTTGCCAATGTTAGATAAAATCGAAAGTTTTCTTCGAAATAATATTGCGGCAAATTTTGAAAGTTTAGCTTTAAATTAATTAAATTGAGTCTCTAGTTTATGTTTGCTTATTCTTGCTCTGAAGCTTTATTGGTTAATTGGATTTTGGGACAGATCAATACCCATCCTGATGCAATTTTTCCGCACAGGAAAGGCTGGAAAGGGCACTTAACATTGTTTTATCCAACGGCGGACGGAATTTCATATTTCTTAATGAGTATTACCAATAATAAAGAGACGATTTATTTTCTTCCTGTAGATGTGACGATAAAGGAATCACATTTGAAGCAATTTCAATTAGAAAAAATATTAAAATTTATCCAAAAAAAAAATCAGTTTACCAGCACTCTTTGTCAAATTATTTTGATGACTTGTGAACAGGAGAAAAAGAAGATTGAAGAACTCATCAAAAAAAATAGAATTCAAGCAGGGTTATTGGTGCTATATTCTGATAAAATTGAATTTCAGCGAGGTTGCTTTAATAATGAAGTATTAAATTATAGATTATCTAAATTAACTGTAGATCCTGATTTAATCGCCCAAACAATTCCGGATAATTTCCAGAAAGTCCATAACAACAAAGCTAATATACTTTTTTACCAAAATTTATTTCATGTTCTAAACAAGTATTGGATTCAAAACCAAAACAATATACTATTAGAAAAGGCCATTGCGCAATCTATCCTTTATTGGAAGCAATATAAAAAGAAGCAACGGAAGAAAATAATTGAAAGGGTTCAAAATACCCTATTGCAAGACCTTAATTCTGAATTATCGGGTATTATTCGTATGATATCCCATAAAAAAAAATCTGAATCTCATCCCGTTTTTATTTTACAATTTATTTTAGATGCAAAAGATAAAAAGAATATTACAACCTGGATTAAAAAACAAAACAGAGTGTTGGGGTTAATTCGACATAAAAGTCTTCAAATAACACCGGATATTTATTCTATTATTTCTAGCCAGAAATCAGATAACTTATGATGAAAAAACAACTCAGTCATTTTGATCAGGCAACCAGTCGTGCAAAGATGGTAAATGTCGGACATAAAACAGAAACAACCCGAAAAGCCACTACTAGATGTATTATGTATATCAGTCAGGAACTGACTGATATTCTTGATAAAGGCACACTTGAAAAAGGAGATGCTTTTACAGTTGCAAAAACAGCAGGTATTCTGGCGGCAAAGCAAACAGGACTGCTTATTCCTATGTGTCACCCACTACCGGTTAACTATGTCGATATTGAAATATCTCTGATGATATCTGATAATATTATTCGAATCCAGTCAGTTGTTGAAACCACAGCTAAAACTGGAGTAGAGATGGAGGCAATTGTTGCAACCAGCATTGCTGCCTCAACAATATATGATATGTGCAAAGCTGTAGATAAAAAAATTATAATATCAAAATTAGGCTTACTGGAAAAAACAGGTGGTAAGAGTGGACGATTTTACAATGAAAAAATGGAATGGGACCAGTTATAATTTTGGGGTTGAATGTGTTAAAATAGTCATTTCATAAATAAATGAAAAAGCAGCGGCAATAAATCCAATGATGGACCAGGTAGCTGTAAATCTACCACTTAGTCCCCGAATGGAGCGATCAAATAGAATAAATGCATAAAATCCCCAGGTTAGTATCGGAAATATTAACCTTAAATTTATTGAGGTAAACCCTTGTTTAACAATTAAGTTAACAGTTATTCCCATCAATAATCCTACTGTTAAAAAAAGAAATCCACTGGTAATAACACGATGGTTTAATCTGTCCAAAAAACCAAGGCTGGGAACCTGAATATCCTGCAGTAGCAAGGTTTTATTTTTAATTTTTTGTTCCAGTTTTAGAAAAAAAATTGAAGTTAAACAAGCGACACCAAACAGCAAATAACCGATTAAGGAAAAAGAGGCATGAACATAAACCATTGACTTTCCGGCAATTGGAGATACTGTTATAAATTGGGGAACTAATAAAGTTTGGTTTGATATCAAACTTGATAACAATAGAAAAAACAGAGTTAGTGGTGGGAAAATGATCTCAAATATTTCCTTTCGATATAGGTAATCTAAAATAAAATAGATGATAATTGTTAACAAAGATGTAAATAGTAAGATGCCGGCTATTGATGCAAATGGGGAAGAATTCGGACGGAAGAATTGAATTCCGATATAAATAATATGTAGCACAAGTCCCATGAACAAAGTAAATTCACCAATCTTATGTAGATTTTTTCGAATGTGAAAAAATGACAGGTTACAAATAAACCAACCTAAAATATATAACCCGCTGGTGGACCAAAATAAATTTGCTAAGTTCACAATAAGAAAAGAAAAAATTTTGATTTAAGATTAACTACCAGTTTTCAGGAAGTTTTCCTGCTTTTGATAAGGCTGTCAATAAGTCTTTTTTCATTTCCCGAATGGCTATTATTGTTGCTTCGGCAAATTGCTCTGAGTGAGGAAATATTTCTTGATATTTTGGTTGTTGATAAGCAAAAATAATTCCCCTGGATGAATTAATTAAAGCGCCATATCCATCTTCATTAAAACAGTTTATGACTTGATCAGCAGTTCCACCTTGAGCGCCATAACCAGGAACCAGGAATAAAACATTCTTCATTATTTTTCTTAATTTCAATGATTCTTCTGGCCAGGTAGCGCCTACAACGGCACCGATTGTTGAATATTGTGAATTTTCTAAGCGAACTTCAGCGAGTTTCTGAACATCTTCTGCAATTTTTTCAAATAAATATTGTTTCCCAATTGTTGCTTCCTGGTACTCAACTGCAGATCGATTGGAAGTTCTTACCAGCACAAAAATACCTTTCTTTAATTCATCACAAACTTCAGTAAATGGTAAGATTGAATCCGAACCAAGATAAGGATTTATGGTAACAAAATCAGTTTGACTTGGACGTTCAAATCCTTTTATTAGAGGTACTTTTCCGATATGCCCTGCAGCATAAAGGTTGGCGGTGTTACCAATATCATTTCTTTTGGAATCATCGATCACGAGCAAATTATAATCTTTCGCTAAAGCAACAGTTTGACGAAAAACCTCAATTCCCGCAGCACCATAAATTTCATAACATGCCATTTGGAGCTTTACTGCAGGTATATATTGATGGGTACTTTGTAGTATCTCCTGATTAAATCTCAGGAATGATTCAGTTACTGCTTTAATCGTATTTCCAAACTTTGAAAGCGATAGAGATTTTATGTGATCTGGAATAAACTGAATCAGAGGATCTAATCCCATCACTATGGGGCAGTTTTTTTCATCGATCTGTCGGATCAATTGATCAATCACCCCCATGGTTTCCTTTCATTACTTTTTAGATCCAGTTTATAATCCGTAGCCAGTAAAATATTAGTCCTTTTTATTTTTAATACTGTTTAAAAAAGAAGAGACTTCATTTGTTACATAATGTTGCAACTCATCTAAACTTTTCTTTTTTTCCTTAATAAAGGATACTAAGTTTACTTCCAGATCCCGAGCTTTTGCTGAAATTGAAGTTTTTACAGCACCACTTTTACCAACTTTTTCACCTAACAATTTTTTCACCTGTTTTTCCATTGCAGCTAATCTTTTTTCCAATTCAGGTTTGGTAGTAGTTCTTACAGCAATTGTTTTTTTAGCTGGTATGGATTTCTTTTTGGAGATTACAGCTTTTTTTGGTTTTGGAGCTACTTTTTTTACAGCTGCTTTAACTTTAGGAGCTACTTTTTTTACAGCTGCTTTAACTTTAGGAGCTGCTTTCTTTACAACCGCTTTAACTTTAGGAGCTGCTTTTTTTGCAGCAGCTTTAACAGTAGCTTTAGCTTTAGGAGCAGCAGCTTTCTTTGATTTAGTCACTGGCTTCGCTTTTTTGGACTTTTTTGCAGTCGCACCTAACTCTTCAACATATTTTGCTTTATAATGCTTCAAAGTAATGGTTCTGGTACCTGGAAATGCTTTGTAAAGTTCCGCATTACTGATGTCAGGTTTTTTCTTGATCAACTTCTTAATTTGCTGCGAAATGCTATCAGCCATTATATTCTCCTTAAATTAAATTAAAAGCAACGATTCTCCATCATGCAATTCGTAAAACTCCAAAAAATTATATAACACAGTTGCTATATAAATCAACACATTAAATCAAAATAATTTCACAAAAGCGAAAAAATATTAATATCAAAGAGTTTATATTAACTATTGTTGTACGTATTCTCTAATTTAAATAATCAAATATTTAAGTAAGAGTTAACTATAAAATCCTACCTAACAAAGAAAAATATTTTTTGTATTAACTATTTTATTAAAATTGTTTATAAAGATAGCAACTGTTTTGAGCTTAAATAATTAACGTTAGGGGTCTCTGTTGAACATTATTAACGCTTAAATTTTAATTTTTTTTAGCTGCTTAGTTTCACTAATTGCGTGTTGTTAAAAAAAAACTATGTGATGACAAAAAAGTAAAAATCACCTTACACAAAATCGGGAAATAGTATTTTATTCTACTCAACCATCTATTAATTTTTTTTAGGTGTTATGCAATGAAAAAATAATAGCATTTTTATGATAAATGTTTGTTCAAACTCAAAAATGTCATTAGAATATAAATCGTATTAAAATTCATAATAATAAAAATTATTGAAATGAATCCAAAAATAGATATCAAAGTTTTTCAAGCAGACAATGGTGATTGCCCCTATTTACAAAAACGCAGATGGTGCAGTTATGTGTTTTATTCCGATAAGCTCCAGCCAGGGATTTATGAAAGTCTTTTGGATCAGGGTTTTCGCCGCAGTGGCACTATCTTTTATAAAAATAATTGTCCAAATTGTAAACTGTGTATACCTATTAAAATACCTGTGAATGTTTTTCAAATATCACGATCCCAAAAACGTGTATTGAAGCAAAATCAGGATGTCATAATAACAAAAGAACCCCTGGCATTTGATTTTGAGAGTTTTAATCTGTATAAAAAATTTTCTGAAAAACGATTTTCTACAGCAATTAAAGAAGAAGAATATCATGAGTTTTTGGCACAATCAGCAGTCGATACAATCATGATGAAGTACTATTCCGAAGGTAAATTGATTGGTGTTGGATGGGTGGATATTTTGGTCAATGCGCTTAGCAGTGTTTATTTTGCTTTTGATCCAGAGATTTCGAAGAGAAGTTTGGGTGTTTTTTCACTATTAAAAGAGATAGAATTGGCCAGATCTTTAAATAAGCAATACCTTCATCTGGGTTTTTGGATTAAGAATTGTCAAACTATGGAATATAAAGCAAAATATCATCCACATTTGCTATTAATTAATGATGAGTGGATGTATCATTAGTTTTGTTTTAGGAATAGGTGTCAGAATATCGTTATACTCTTTAAAAAGTCATAAATCTAAAGTAGGCGATAGAAATGATCGATAGGGTTACCCAGGCTATCTTCTATGATTAATTTGTATTTGGTAGATGATCTTCAAAATTACTGAAAATTAAAAAAATATTCTATCAAAACATAATATTAGCATATTTATGTTGTATTTTTTATAGTAGTCTTTATAATACCTGTCCTTAAGGAAGAATAAATTTTATAACCACTCCCAGCAAGAAACTGGTAGTTATACTAAAATTTACTTAATAAATAATACATTTCCTGAGCAGTGACTATTATGGAAGATATAAAGACAAAATTATTGGAAATGCAAAGCAACATTCTTAGTGAAATTGAAGCCGACCGCAATCAATCCAATAGTGCTATTACAGATGACATAGGGGATGACATAGATCACGCCAACGAAGAAAGGTACCGGGAATTATATCAGCTAATGTGCGAACGGGATCAAAAAAAGTTGGAACAGATTAAGCGTGCTTTAGACCGTATCGATGAAGAAGCTTACGGGTATTGTGAAGAGTGTGAAGAGATAATAAATAAAGCAAGGTTGATTGCCTTACCTTTTACAAGATTATGTATTAACTGCAAAACTGAAGAAGAGCGATTAACCGGCATTTAAAGATGATCTCATTCTATTAATCAATTTTATTTTGTAGAAAATACTATTCAGAAAATCTCAATTCTATCTTGTAATCCCGTAATGAAATCCCAATGACTAATATTTTAAATTTTAGTCCAGGTACCTACTTTTTCTTTTTTGTTATTCTCGTTAGAATATCAGGGATATTTATTACGGCACCAATCATTGGTTCCTCAAACGTACCACAGACTGTCAGACTCTATATGATTGCTCTGTGCAGTTTGATTTTCTTCAATGTTCTCCCACCGGTTAATTTCGCAACAAATTTGCCCGCAATTTCATACATTCTAATTGGTATAAAGGAGCTAGTCATCGGTTTATTGCTTGGATCTATTCCCAGAGTGATATTTGCTGCTGTCGATTTTGCAGGTACTATTATTGGATTTCAAATGGGTTTTAGTATTGCAAATGTTGTTGATCCCCAAACGGATACACAGGTGTCCATTATTGCTTCATTTGAAATAGTATTGGCTACCTTGATTTTTTTAGCCATTGATGGACATCATATTTTTCTTGAAGCGATTTCAACCAGTTATGAACAAATTCCGATAAATGGTGTCAATTTAGGCGCTAATAAAATTGATTTTATATTGCGCATTACTGCAGATCTTTTTATTCTTGGACTAAAACTTAGTGCACCCTATATTGTTGCCCTATTGTTAGCCAATGTCATTATGGGTTTTATGGCGCGTAGTATTCCGCAAATGAATGTTTTTGTAGTCGGTTTTCCTTTTACAATTGGATTAGGACTATTACTGCTGGCCTTGGGGATGCCTTATTTGGGCCAGGCAATAATCAGTATGTTTGGACGGATTGATGATCAGGTAATTGAATTAATACAACTCCTATCGAGATAATCGATGGCTGAAAGCAGTTCAGATGAAAAAACAGAAGCCCCGTCACAAAAACGTCGCGAGGATGCCAGGAAAGAGGGACAGGTTGCTTTCAGCAAAGAAGTCTCATCCTGTGCACTTTTAGGAGGCTTTTTATTATTATTGTACTTTAGCGGCAATATAATGTTGCAGGCATATAAAGACGTATTGATATATGCCTTTACAAATCTTGACTGGCCACAATTTACCATTCCCAACCTTCAAAATTTCCTGGATGTGTTTTTGACCAAAGGCGCCGTTATCGTCGCACCTTTTTTTGGTGTTTCTATTGTTGTTGGTGTTTTAAGCAGCGTTATTCAGGTTGGTGTCAATTTGACATTAAAGCCACTCATTCCCAAGTTAGAAAAAATAAGTCCTCTAAAAGGAATTGGAAGGTTATTTTCCAAACAGGCTTTCAATGAGTTGGTTAAAACGATCTTTAAAATGTGTATTATTGGATACATCGGTTATTATACCTATGTAGAAAATATTGAACAAATGGTTGCGTTGATTAACACCAATCCACAGAGTTTAGCAACGAATGCTGCTTCAATTATTGCAATTTTTATATTCAGATTATTCCTGGCGCTTCTGGTAATGGCCGTTTTTGATTATATGTTTCAAAGATGGGATTTAGAACAAAAGCTGAAAATGTCAAAACAGGAAATGAAAGAAGAATTAAAACAATCAGAAGGAGATCCGGCACTCAAGGCCAGAATTCGTCAAATTCAACAGCAGCTGAGTCAAGCCAGAATGATGCAGGAAGTTCCTGGTGCGGATGTCGTTATTAGTAATCCAACCCATTTTGCCATTGCTTTACAATATGATCGTGAAATTATGCGTGCACCAAGGGTTATTGCTAAAGGAGCAGATCATATTGCTTTACGAATTATCGAAATTGCCGGAGAAAACGATATAATTGTTTATAGAAATCCACCTGTGGCACGAGGAATGTATTTTCAAGTTGAGATTGGAGATGAAGTTCCTGAGGATTTTTATAAAGCGGTGGCTGAAATCCTTGCCTTTGTCTATAAAACCAAGAAGAAATTAAAAAAATAGCATCCAACGCATTAACATTAACGACATATAATCAGAAGCATACATATGGCAACAATTGCCGGTTTAGATTTGGGAAAAAGGAAGTTCTTTAACGCTGATATATCCTTGGCTTTAGGTGTTGTTGTGATATTAGGTGTTATGATTCTGCCTTTACCACCGGCCATCCTGGATATGCTGTTTGCCATTAATATCACTTTCTCGGTTTTGATTCTTTTTGTCGCACTTTATTCTGTTAAACCTCTAGATTTTTCTGCTTTTCCTAGTGTACTATTGGTAGCTACTTTATTTCGCTTATCGTTAAATATTGCTTCTACCAGGGCGATATTACAAAATGGAAAAGAAGGACCTGCAGCAGCGGGTCATGTTATTAAAGCTTTTGGAAGTTTTGTGGTCGGTGGAAACTATTTAATCGGTATCATTATATTTTTGATTTTTGTGCTGATTAACTTCATTGTTATTAGTAAAGGTGCCGGTCGGATTGCAGAAGTTGCCGCTCGTTTTACCTTAGATGCCATGCCTGGAAAGCAAATGGCCATTGATGCTGATCTAAATGCAGGAATCATTGATGAACCCACAGCCCAATCCCGAAGAAGGGAAATTCAACAGGAATCAGATTTTTTTGGAGCCATGGATGGTGCCAGTAAATTTGTTCGGGGAGATGCCATTGCCGGTTTGATAATTACCGCCATTAACATTATTGGCGGTTTAATTCTGGGTGTTATGTTTTATAACATGGGTATTGGTAATGCAGCGGAAACATTCACGTCTTTAACCATCGGAGATGGTTTGGTCAGCCAGATACCATCAATTATTATTTCTATAGCGGCTGGTATCGTCATCACTAAAGCTGGTGCTCAAAACAGGTTGGGTGTTGATTTAGGAATACAATTATTTGGGAACCCCCCGGCGCTGATGTTAGCATCGGGAACTCTATTTGTTTTTGCTTTAGTACCGGGTATGCCTAAAGTTACTTTTATGATTCTGTCGATTGTTATTGGTATTTTGGGTTGGCAAAGCCTTGAAAAAGGTAAAAGACAGGCAAGAAGGGCTGAAACCAGGGAAGTTGAACAGCAAGCTGTAGATGCTACTACGGAAAGCAGTGATGATATTGCTGAGCTATTACCTATTGATACTTTAGGCCTTGAATTGGGTTATGCATTAATTCCACTGGTTGATTCCGAGCAAGATGGTGAATTGTTAGAACGCGTAAAAGCCATCCGGAGACAAATAGCCTTAGACCTTGGTTTTATTGTTCCACCAGTTCACATTAAAGATAATCTACAGCTGGAACCAGGCGCATATAGCCTGACCATAAAAGGAATCGAAGTTGGTAAAGGCGAAATGATGATGGATCATTATCTGGCAATGCAGGCGGGTGAAGTAGATATGGAAATTGACGGGTTAGCAACCACAGAACCGGCTTTTGGACTTCCAGCTATATGGATTTCAGATGATGATCAGGAAAACGCGCAAATTGCTGGTTATACAGTGGTTGATATCCCAACAGTGATATCAACCCATGTGACTGAAATAATAAAATCACATGCCCATGAATTTCTGGGACGACAAGAAACACAAAAGTTACTAGATAAAGTCGCTGAAAATGAACCGAAGTTAATTGAAGAATTAGTACCTGACCTATTGGGATTGGGTATTATTCAGAGAGTATTACAAAATCTGCTTAAGGAAAACGTGTCTATCAGGGATATGAATACAATTCTTGAAACGTTGGCAGATACTGCCCAATATACCAAACAACCTGAAATTTTAGGTGAGCATGTTCGGGAATCCCTTGCCAGAAACATCACTAGACAGTATCAAAATGAAGAAGGTGTATTACCAGTGATGACAATGGATCAGGAAATAGAGAATAAATTAGCTGAATCTGTTCAGGATACAGGACAAGGATCCTATTTAGGTATCGATCCGGAGTCAGCAGAAAGAATTATGATTGCTATTGAAAATGGTATTGAAGGCTTTACCATGTTTAATTATCAACCTGTGATTTTATGTTCTCCTATGATTCGAATTCATCTTAAAAAACTGATGGAACGTTCGATACCAAATCTGGTTGTCTTGTCTCATAATGAGATTATTACAAATATTAAAATTGAATCTTTAGGTACGATTGGTTTTGATGAGCAAGGATAATAGCTCAGAATTTGCCGTTATCTGGGAATAAAATCCATGATATTATTTTTATCAGAAGGAACAGTAAAATTGAATATTGCCCCTGTGTCTTCACTGTTTTCAGCCCATATTTTCCCTTTATGATATAGTAGGATCTCTTTACAAATCGATAGTCCTAAACCTGTTCCCCCGGTACCTGTTTTTGTTTTAGAACTCTGAATAAATTTATTAAAAATACTCTCTAACTCTTGTTCAGGAATACCAATACCGCCATCCTCGATTTTTATTTGAAAGAAATGATAAGTTGAACCTTGATATGTCTGATCTGTTTTTGAAATACTTATTTTAATAAAACCATTATCCCGATTGAACTTAACAGCGTTTACAATAATATTGCGTAATACTTGTTCTATCTTGTAATGATCGCAGATACAGCGAGTGTTGTAATCAGGTTTATGAAACTCGATCTGAATATTTTTCTGATCAAAAACCGGTTGTAATTCATAAATAATATTTTCTATGAGTTGATTCAAACGATGAATTTTAAATTTGAATCTCAGTTTGCCAGATTCCAATTTAGATAAATCCAGTAAATCATTTAACAATACTAAAAGTGTTTTTCCACTGGCATGGATATTTTTAAAATAATGGTAGAGTTTTTCCCGGTTGGCTGTCTCAAATTTATTAAGGCCAAATTTGGAAAAACTGAGAATTCCATGCAAGGGTGTTCTCAATTCATGGGACATATTCGCCAGGAATTCACTCTTAGCATTATTGGCAAATTCAGCTTGTTTTTGAGTGCTAATAAGTACTTTGCGAGCTTCATATCGTTCAGTAATATCAATGGCGGTGATTACTGAATATTCGATTTTGTTGTGCTGATTCTGAATGGTAATTAAATTAGTAAGCATCGGGAATTCAATCCCTTCCTGATTAATGTGCATAACTACTTTTGCGTTATAATTTTTTTCTTCATTCTCCAAATGTTGTTGATCAGTATCATTTGTGTTTTGATTCGTTGAATATAATATTTGATGGTGTTGCCCCAGTAACTCCTGTATCGTAAATCCGTGTGTTGAAGCCAGGTAAGGATTAATATATTTGATTAAGCCATCACGATCTAATATCGCCATCCCATAGTTGGCAGATCTAAATATTGTATTAAATCTGCCTAATTCACTACTGATTTTATTAAATAATTTATTTCTTCGTAACCAGGCAACGATGAGTAAAATATAGGTTACGCTTACAATCAACATTAGCAAAAGCATGGATTGACTGATTTTGTGACTGGATTTTAGGTTGTTTTGCATTTCTGAAAGTGGCGTTGAAATACACACTAACCATTTTTCATTGAATACCTTAACTGGTACCCAAGCCGTCATTTCCATACCGATATCCGATGACCAGGTATATAACCCGGCACCTTCTTCTGCGTTTTGAATTTTTAAAATCAAATCTTCATATGGGGCGTGTTTATTGGGATCTCCTTTTTCAAAAATTTCTTTTATTTTTTTTTCGCGAATACTGATATCTGAATCATGGTTAATGTTATAGATTACAGCATGTTCACTATATATCCATGCATCTTGTTTATTTTTGTGCTTCAATGGCAGGATAAAAATCTGAAAAATTTCTTTTTTTATTTTTTTTCTGTTTTGTATATTATCGGTAAATTTTTGATATTTTATATATGCGGAAGTATTACTAACAGTTGTTCTTGCAATTTCCAACTGAACATCATTGTATGTGTGCGTATCAGACTGTAATATTATATTGGATTGATTTAAGACCAGATACCACCAAAGAAATATCGTTGAGATACTGATAATCAAGAAAACCAGTTGCAGGGTATTAAAAGTGCGGTTTGTATGTTGTTTATTCATTAAATATTTTCGATCTAATGTACTATATTAGTTGATCGTTGTTTTAAGATTAATTAGCATAAATCTAATGCCATTCCAACCAAATAATTAATTTGCTGAAGTACCAGAAAATAACCCGTAACTTTCCAAGGTGTGACCATGAACAAAAAAATAAAAATATATCAAGTAGAGGCTTTTATTAAGGAAAAGCCTAAAGGAAATCCTGCTATTCTCTTAGTAAATCTAACCCCACGCAATTTTTATTGTATGCCTTAAAACCGCTAAAGATAGATCCTACATTATTTAATAGGTGTTATTTATTTGCCGGTTGATCAATATAATTGACTGACGAATTCTATGAAAAAAATAATTTTCTGATATGACAGTATCAAAATTAGCCAAAAAGAGGTACTGGTTAGGGGAGATATTTAGGAATAATATTAATAAAATTAGAGATATTAAATGAAAACAATTGGATTATTGGGGGGAATGAGCTGGGAATCAACGCTAAGTTATTACAAAGAAATTAATGAAGCAGTCAGGCGTGAATTGGGTAGTTTGCATTCTGCTAAAATTGCAATGTTTAGTGTCGATTTTCAGGAAATAGAGACTTTGCAGCATCAAGGGAAATGGGAAGAAACTGGGGTTATCCTGGGGGAAGCCTCTAAAAGTATTCAGGTGGGTGGTGCTGACTTTTTAGTGATTTGTACTAACACTATGCATAAAGTAGCACCTCAGATTGAAACTGCCATTGATATTCCAATTTTGCATATTGCTGATGCCACCGCTGAACAAATGGTGGAGGATGGAATCAAGGCTGTTGGTTTATTGGGTACTGCCTTCACCATGGAGCAGGACTTTTATAAGAAAAGGGTAGAGGATAAATATAAAATAGAGGTATTGGTTCCTA
>Ga0257125_1002596_pt1 | contig 14395 bp, 20 predicted proteins | sample SI106_200metaG_FD_190183 | JGI IMG/M metagenome (GOLD analysis project Ga0257125, IMG submission 190183) | Marine microbial communities from Saanich Inlet, British Columbia, Canada - SI106_200 | ecosystem: Environmental > Aquatic > Marine > Inlet | place: Canada: British Columbia | collected...
TTTGTCTACTGAGGAACCGTATGAGCTAAATGTTCACGTACGGGTCTGTGGGGAGGGCGGTAGGTAACTACTGCCTTTACCCGGAATCGTTGAAGATGAAGCCATTATGGCCATGGAAATGGAGAACAGCCTGCAATCTTTAGGATATGAAGTAACTTTTAAACGAGGATTGACTGGAATCGTGGATAACAAAAGACTAGACTAACTATTATCAATCCTTCATGGGTTTATGAAAATGTTGAAAAATAAATTACAGCTTGGGTTCTTTTGGCGTTTCATCATCAGCACTGTCTGTGTCTTTGCCATTCTGCCTTCAGCTTCACCAATTGCTGAAAACCAAATAATAGATCAAGGTATTGCCGCATTTAAAATGGATGTAGAGCTGACAACAGCTGAAAAAGCCTGGCTACGGGATCATCAAACGATTCGAATAGCAGGTCCTCGATCGTTTCCCCCCTTTCATTACTTTGACAAGGGAGGCAATCTCAATGGAATTTCCGCTGACTATATTAATCTAATAATGAACCATTTGGGAGTGGAGGTAAAAATACAGAAAAACTTGCCGTGGCCGGAAGTATTAGAAAGTGCGAGAACAGGAAAAATTGATCTGATTCCTTGTATTGCTAAGACGGTCGATCGTGAGGTTTTCCTAGATTTTTCCTCCCCTTATCTTTCTTTTCCATTAGTAATTGTCAGCAGAAATGATGCTTCCTTCATTGGCGGTCTTGATGACCTGTATGGAAAAAAAGTGGCTGTTATAAAAAAAATATCTACATTTGATTGGTTGAAAAGTGATAAAATAGACATTGTTCCGTATTATGTGAATTCTCCGCTAGAAAGCCTTGAAGCGGTCTCTTTCGGATTGGCAGATGCTACAATCGAAAACCTTGCAGCAGCAACCTATCTCATTCAAAAAAATGGTTTAACCAATATTAAGATTGCAGCACCCACCACATACGGTAATTATGATCTGTACATGGCAGTACGTAAGGATTGGCCGGAATTGTTGAGTATTATCAACAAGAGCCTCGATGCAATTCCACCCAAACGGCATATTGAGATTCGAAATAAATGGCTTTCAATCAGGTATGAATACGGGATCAGTAAGACAGATGTTATTAAATGGATCTCTGCTGTGACCTTGTTTTTTGGCAGTATTTTGATGGTAATTTTAATCTGGAACAGAAAATTAAAAAGGGAAAGTTTCGACCGTAAACTGGCAGAAACATTGGCACGGGAGAGTGAAATAAAAACAAGCGCCGCCTTAAAGGAAAAAGAAACCCTCCTTCAGGAGATCCATCACCGGGTAAAGAACAATATGCAGGTCATCTCCAGCCTGCTGGACCTCCAATCTAGCACTATTGAGGACAAACAGATTAAAGAGGTATTAAGGGAAAGCCAAGGCAGAGTGCACGCTATGTCCGTTGTACATGAAACGCTCTATGATTCGGATAACCTTTCTGAAATTGATCTACAGACTTATCTATCCAACGTCACAACCTCTGTTTTTCAAACCTACTCAGTAGATCCTGGTAAAGTCATCTTGATCAACGAAATAGAGCCCATGCCAATCAGCATTAAACAAGCGTCACCGCTGGGATTAATAATTAATGAACTCATTTCCAATTCATTGAAATATGCATTCCCGGATGATCGAAATGGGCAGATTTCTGTTAGCATGAAAAAAATTAGTGACGAACTTGTGATGATTGTATCGGACGATGGTATCGGCATGCTAAAAGACCTGGATTGGAGGAATTCAAATACGCTTGGTCTTAAGCTTGTTCGCTCTCTGGCTGAAGATCAACTCGACGGCTCAATAAACATGGAAAGTAAGAACGGAACTAAATTCACTATCAAATTCAATATTGAGGTGTGATGGAAAAAGCCAGAATACTCTCGTGCCAAGATAAATCCAGATCGTTGGGAGTGAGCGAAGGCTCATGAAATTCGATATTATTACCCAGTGGGTGAGGGAGGCACGCCTCAAGTCCCACCTGATTAAAGCCTAGCCGGCAGGTCAGTAGTGAAACTCGCAGGTCAACCCGGTAACGGGAGTCTGGAGCCGAGTGGATCAAGAATACAGGCTCAGTATTGAGCCCCGAAATAGGCATTGTTGTGGTCTTTGAGATAACCTTTCCGAAACGGAAAGGGAAAGCCGACGGCTTGAGTATGTTCGGAAGGCAGAAGTCCTGTGTGCGATATGGTGAGTATTCGGGACACCACCGGGGTCTTAGACCTGGGCACGTATTCATGGGGGTAGTCTGGGAACTTGGGAGAACCAAATTGTCTCCTTGTAAATTTAAAGTTTGGGGGAACTGGCCAATAGGCGAACTCCTGGCACTTGGGTGGAAGCTCTCGCCTCCAAGTTGAGCCTTTTTAAAGGATTACGAAAAAGAGGAGCTTACAAGGTATCAGGGGAGGATAGCGAATAGCGAACAAACCTGAGATGGGCTTTTTGGTAGTCTTAGCGGATCATAGTACCGATGGCCGTGTATCGGTCGGGAAGGTGGGGAACCGATGTCCAAAGGACCCACTGCAGGGAAGGTGAAGTCGGATGTAACGTTCTACTGAAGGGAAATATAGGAGATACTCTGAGATCACAAACTGTATCAACGAAACTTCAGCGGATTGCGGAGCAGGCAGTAAACTATCCTGAGATGGTATTCAATAACCTATTCCACCTCATAGACCTGGAATTTCTTGAGGAAGCTTATCACCAGACCAATAAGAGAAGTGCACCAGGATTCGATAAGGTAACAGCAAAAGATTATGCTGAAAGCCTGACCGAAAATCTCTTGGACCTGCAGCAACGATTGAAGGAAAATCGTTATGTAGCACCTCCTGTGGAACGTGTTTGGATAGATAAAGAAGATGGGAAGAAACGACCAATTGGTAAACCCGGCTTTGAGGACAAGATAGTCCAACGGGCTGTGGTGATGATATTGGAAGTTATCTATAATCATGTTTTTTATGATTTCTCCCATGGCTTTCGGAAGGGTCACTCACAGCATCAAGCGTTGCATGAGCTGCGAGAAAGGTGCCTGTTAATGAATATCGGATGGATAGTAGATGCGGATGTAAGTGGATTTTTCGACAATATAAACCATGGCCTTTTGCAAGATCTAATAAAGCAAAAGATCAATGATGGAAGAATAGTGCGGCTAATAGGCAAATGGCTGAACGCCGGAGTGGTTGAAGCGGGAACGCTTAGCTACCCAGAAATGGGTACACCACAAGGTGGGGTCATCTCACCGATGTTGGCTAATATATTCTTACATTATGTCTTAGACGACTGGTTTTCGAAGGAAGTCAAACCTCGCATAAAAGGTAGATGTTTCCTCATTCGTTTTTCCGATGACTTTATAATCGGTTGCGAATTGGAAGAAGACGCCAAAAGGATAATGGAAGTCTTACCGAAGCGATTCAATCGTTTTGGACTGATGATCCATCCTGAGAAGACGGTCTTGGTCAGGTTTAAAAGACCAGCAAGAAACGAGAAAACCAAGAAAGGAGGTAGTGGTACGTTTGACTTTTTGGGTTTTACTCATTATTGGGCCAGGACGTTGAGAGGTTATTGGGTTATAAAGCGAAAGACGATAGGCAAACGTCTGCGACGATTTATGAAAGCAATGTGGCAGTGGTGTCGTAAAAACCGCCATGAACCGTTAAAGGAGCAATACGGGACTTTATGTTCCAAGTTGCGAGGCTACTACCAGTACTATGGTGTACGGAGTAATTACAAAGCACTGGAAACAGTCTTTGAGTATACTCTTTATGCCTGGCGGTACTGGCTGAGCCGACGGAGTCATAAAGGCTATATAAATCTGGAGAAGTTTGCGAAATCTATCTTGTCAAAGTATTCGCTGCCGAAACCCAGAATCGTTCACAATATTTAGCATCATCTGTGGGACAGCAATAGTTACGTGCCAGGTGGGGTCGCTCGTCTGGTTAGATATTGGCGTTGGGCCTTTGTCTACTGAGGAACCGTATGAGCTAAATGTTCACGTACGGGTCTGTGGGGAGGGCGGTAGGTAACTACTGCCTTTACCCGGAATCGTTGAAGATGAGGTTGTTATTGCTCTGGGAATTGAAAGCAAACTTAAGAGCTTAGGATATAAGGTTACATCAATTGTCAATACAGGTGAAAAGGCCATTGAGAAAGCCGAGGTAGAGAAACCAGATCTCATATTGATGGATATTCGCATCAAAGGGGAGATGGATGGCATTGAAGCTGCTGAAGTCATACGAAATCAATTTGGCATTCCGGTCATTTTCTCAACTGCTTACTTAGATCAAGAAAGAATTGAACGGGCTAAAATTACCATGCCGTTTGGGTATGTACTGAAGCCGATTCAGGAAAGAGATCTGAAAGTGACCCTAGAGATGGCGTTGTATGTTGCAGAGTTTGATTGCGAAAGAAAAAAGGTAGCAGAAGCGCTGAAGGAAAGTGAAGCGCAAAAGCGAGCGATTCTTAACGGAATTTCTACAAATATTGCTTTTGTCGATGAAAACCTTGAAATATTGTGGGCCAATGAAACAGCCGCTGAATCTGTAAAGAAAACTCCTGAAGAAATTATTGGGAAACGGTGTTATGAACTTTGGGCAGATCCGGAAAAAATCTGCGAAAATTGCCCAACAGTTAAAGCATTCCAGACAAAGAAATCCGAGCATACAATAATGCATACACCTGATGGTAGAATTTGGGATGAGGTTGGAGAACCTGTGTTTGATTCGGAAGGAAATGTACTTGGAGTAGTCGAAATCGCACAAGATATCACTGAACTGAAAAAAGTTGAGGAGTCATTGAAGAAAAGCGAAAAAAAATATAGAGATCTGGTTGATCTTCTTCCAACGGGCATGTTCGAGATCGATGAATCTGGGATTTTATTGTTTGCTAATAGAGCTTTTTTAACGATGTTCGGATGTGACAAATCCGATCTCAATTCTAATTTTGACATTTTCCAGTTGATTGCACCTGAAGACCGTGAAATGGCGAAATCTAATTCGATAAAAGTTAAAGATGGTGTTAGATTTGGCGGAAGCAAATATATGGCGATGAACAAAAGCGGCACAAGATTCCCAATTACAATTCATTCTTCCTACATACGTTCAGAAAATCGAAACACACAGATGGGTGTCGTAATTGATATTTCAACGAGCGAGCAGGTTGAAAAGATGGAAAGGTAAATATCTGAAAACTGACATCCCTCTAGCAAATATTTTTGGAGGAGCCGAAAACTCGCTGCATTGCTGCTTCTTTTTCTTCGCTCCAGGTTTCGATTCTTATTTTCCTTACTCAGGAATATCGATGTCATTTTCTCCTGCGAGACTCGCTGACATGATTGGAAAAATATGGAATTGTCGAGTTGTCCAGAGAACAGGGAAAAGTGGTACCAAGGGTAATGGCAACTGATTTCAAAGTTGAACTTGGCCTGCATTACAGTGCGCCGGTTCCAACAACATATTCCGTTGAGACTTATTTTTGATAGAAACTAAGCCGTTTGTATTCAATCCAAATTATTTCACTGAAGACCCGGCCGCCGGTAAGGGCCTTCCTGGACGAAACTAACAGGCAGTACGTTTTTCAAGTAATCAGTAAAAGGGCATTTGTTGGGGCAAGGCTGGATAAGATGTCCATAAGTTAAAGACTCAGCTCAAATACTCAAACTTGATATCAATCCACTCGATATAAAGCCCAGTTTCGGCCAGATCCTTGATAGCGCTTTTGATCAGATCGGGCTCTTCATGTTTTATGCCACTGTAAACTATCTCCACAACATCAGGTGTGAGCACCAGCTTCTCATCAACATCATGATGAAACAGATCCCCGTAGAAACAGTCTAACAGCGAGACCTTGGCCTTGAATTTGACAACGGCACTCAAAATCTCAAGAATCTCTTCAACCGGCTTACCCCACCTACTTGATAAAGCAATTATGACGCGGTCCTGGCTTGGCTTAGCAATATTGAAATAGACACTAAGGGCCATGACCATCTCCTTTGCCTCCTGAATTAGGGCCTGGTCATAATCATCCATATCTAATTGCTCCAGCCAGTTTTCAGGGATCTGATTGGTCATCGTGATTTTTATATACTGTTGCGACCGCAGTTTAAGTTTTCCAGTTCCCGTAAATCCTTCACTGAGATAACGCATCCTTCTTTTGTGACCTCTGCCAGGATATCTAATGCTTTCTCAGCGCATGTGATCTGGTTCTTAATCAAGAGATGTCTGATCTCGAGTTCAGCATAGTCTTTCTTAATCTTTAAGGTTTGAAACGTCAGATAAATCAGCATTCCGACCACAACAGCCAAAACCGTGGTGAAGGCGATAGTGTAGGTTTTATTCATTTGGCATCATCCCTCGTTTTGTCTTTCATGTGACTGATTTCGTTTCTAAGGCTTTTTATGTGCTGATTTAATGACTCTATTGTTGTTAGTAGTATCTGATGTTCGGATTTTCTACTAAATTGGACACTTTTGAACAAGGCACCTTGGTTGAATAAGTAGAAGTTTATATCGATTCCCAAAACAAAATGGAGCTTAGACAGCTCTATGCCGGATGGAAGTATCTCCCCCCTTTCAATCCGGGCCAATCTGTTTGAGGAGATATTTAGAGCATCTGAGAACTCACTTCGACTCATATTGAATACGGCTCTGATCTGCTTGGTATTTTCGGCGACAATTTTATAGATTCGATTTATTCCTTTTTTTGAATCAATGCTGAACACACTTATCCGATCTTGAGGGTCAAAATCAGGTTCTTTTAATTCTGTGGGATCTCCAGATATCAGCTTTTTATACTGTGCCAATGCAACGGAGATTGTTGTTTTGCCAATGCCTTTGAGTTCTTTCAATGATGAGAGGTTTTTATAACTGAGTTTCTTAAATTCTTGTGCCGGCATGTGAGTTGCCATTGTTTTCAAAATAGCGCTCACAATCTTATTTTTCGTCTGCCTGTTTTGAGGTGTGATTTTATTCTTAAATCGAAAGGATTTAAGAGTATTCTGGAGGGTTCTTTGGCCAATACCTGACAACCTTGGATCTTGCAACAAATCATCTGCCCTAAGCCCAATAATCAGGTTTTTATCTAGTTCAATTAGCTCTTGAAGGACTGCGTAGACTCGGTCTCGTTTGTACATATTATTTTCATAAGATTGATCAAATATAGAAACTCAGCATTTGGGGTTACCTCGCACCTTATCTGAACGGTTTGGTAAACTCAAGAAGGTCATTTCGGAAGCTGCGATCTTAAGGAAGAAGGGAATTAGAATTTGTTGCCTTTCAAATTACAACCTGATATCAAACCGTTAACAAGTAAAATTGAACTCATTCTGTTTATTTTTTCCGATCAAAACGAGAAAAAGGCTGGTCCTGGTCTGAAAATCTGCAATTCGATCTGCAAAAAAATGTTAGTAACTGAGGAATCTTTACTCACATTTAAACGATCGGTTAAAGAAGCTCTTGGTAATTGGAGTTAGCATCACTTTCCTTAACCAAACAGTTAACGGAGAGTTATGAAAAAACTCAGTCATCTATTAACCATGTTTATGTTTGATGTAGGTATCATAAATGTTGTGCAATAATTATCAAATTACTGATAGCACTTTTTACGTAAATTCAAAGCTGTAGATCGTTTTAGGAATAGTTGGAATAGGTTTGCTATCCATGATTCAATATTTCTATTACCCAATAAGGAGGGAACATGCCAGCTATAGAATACAACGGACCGGACTACGAATACGACATAGACAACGAATTAGCTGCAATCAGAAGACATCAGCTAAGAAGACAAATCCCCCAAAGCAAACCTGACAACCTGTTGATTGCCTCCTGGAACCTGTGTAACCTCGGGGATGAAGATCAAAGAAGAAGTACCGGGGATTTAGCTCTGATGGCCGAGATCATCAAGCCTTTTGACCTTATCGCGGTTCAAGAAATCAAAGATGATTTCAGACAATTTCGCGAGATTATCCATCTGCTCGGCCCCGATTACGACTATATGATTACTGACAGAGCCGGGAATGACGAACGATTGGGATATGTATACAACAACACTCGCGTCACCAGACTGCAATTAGCAGGGGAGCTTGTGATTTTAGACCGTGAAAGGAAGAATATTACAGTCACCTACAACCGGAGAAACACCGAAGCTAAGTTTACGGGATTCAACCGAAACCCCTATCTGGTAGCTTTTAAGTCCGGGCAGTTTGAATTTACCCTTGTGAATGTCCATATTCTGTTCGGAAGCGGTAAACAAGGATACTTAAGAAGGGTAGCCGAAGTCTACAATTTGGCATATTGGGCGCATAAGCGCGTGACAACCAAAGCAGACCGCACCTTTGACAAAGATATTATCCTCTTAGGCGATTTCAATATCCCCAAAGCTACCACCAGGGACAGGGTCGGCAAACAGCTGATGGAATTCGGAATGAATCTGACGACCTATGGCAGCCAGGTTGGTACAAATCTGTCCGGGACGGAGCATTACGACCAGATTGCATTTCACCCTGATCATACTAAGAACAAATTTACTGGTAATGCCGGAGTGTTTGATTTTGATAAAGCTCTTTTCTCTAACATCTTCCGAAACCACAACGAAGACTTTGTCGGCTATACAAAGTATCACATAAGCGACCACCGGCTCATATGGAGCGAATGGGGCAATGCAGCCTCTTAATATAGATTTCTGAACACAACAAAATTCTTATTTAAACTTAGCCGGATATAGCATTGGTGCGCCCAAAAACTGGTGAAAATACCCAAAAACTTCGCTGATTCTGGCATTAATTTCAAACGCTGGTTACAGTAATAAACGTGTGAGCGGATTACCAATGAAAATCCCAACCAGCATACAAGAATGTTTTGAAATACTGAAAGAAGTGGTAGATAAACCATCTCTTGATCTAATTAAGAATAAAAAAAGGGAAGGCTTGGTTGATTTCCATATGGATCTGGGACTCTTCATCAGAAATGACTGGCTTTATACGGATGATGGACCATTGATTCAGATCTTAAGACAGCAGGGGATGACTTACTATCATGAGGACACTTTATCTGCCTTGATCATCGAACTATTCTGGGAACATTTAAACGGAATTGAGTACGACGAGTCAGATTTTATCGAAAGACTTGCTACCATGCCCTCAACATTGAACTGATCAGTAAAAGGATGAAATCTATAATTACTCTGTGTATTTTAGCCGTATTGCTGATTCTTATTTTTCCTGCGGTTGTATTGTCAGAAAAACCTGATGAATATAACAATGCTTACTGTCATGATCCAGACGAGATAGCACGGTGGCAAAGGATAATAAAGAATAATGCTGGGAATGATGAAGTTCAAGCGTTACATGCTCTTTGGTTAGGGCTTTGTGTTAAGGTTGAGTACAGGCAGATAACGGTGAACAGAGCCAATGAAATATTTGAGAAGGCACGGACTGAACTGGTAAAGAAGTTCCCCAAAAGGAAACTGGCACTTTAAAGGGATTGAAAATGACGAGAATTAAGGAAGATATAGTTCGAGAAATAATGACAAAGAAGACTTTGGATCGCAAAGAGGCCAAAAAGCTGGTTGAATCTTTGCTGACGATTATTAAGGACTCACTTTCAGCCGGTGATGATGTTTTAATTTCAGGATTTGGCCAGTTCAGGATAAAGCATAAGAAGGCACGTGTGGGTCGTAATCCCATAACGAAAGTCGAGTATGAGATCTCAGAGAGGACTGTTGTTACATTTTATTCGTCAAAGGTATTTCGTCAAGAGATGAACTAAGACTCTATTATGCGCAAATTACATCGTAACAGCCTTATAAACCAGATCCAAGGGCACGACAAGCAAATCCAGTGTTATGTCGAGGAGGACTATCCAAATACCCTTGAAGAACTACAGAAACTCACTATCACTGAATTGCAGGACTTGTCAGATAGACGTCTCGCTGAACTGCAATTCCTGACTGATGATATTAACATCGATGAAACTGACCAGATTGCCAAATCATGAAAGACAGATTCGTTGAAGTCCCATACGAACAAATCGAGCCAGAAACATTGAGAGGACTGGTTGAAGAGTTCATCACCCGGGATGGTACATTCTATGGGAAAAGAGAAATGTCGATGGATCAAAAGGTCGATATGGTCATTGGGCAGTTGAAGGTTAGAGAGGCTGTAATTACTTGGGACCGGTATATTCAGACCAGCAATATTGTTCTGAATAAAGATATCAAGCAATAAAATGACTTACGACGATGTTCTAAAGCAGATACCGGAGAACTGGCTCGAGCTCCTCGATCAGGCAGAGATAGATGATGAGATCATTGCAGTAACAGAAGAGATCATTCAGTTAGCCAGTAGGAGACTTGGTTTAGAAAAGCCTAGCCAGGATGATGTTACGATAGCGTACATGAAAAAGTTGAATATGAGCCTCACAGAAGTAAGAGATGCTTTGCGGACGGTGATAAACCTGCGATCAACTACTCGTCTTTTTGTTAAGCATTACGGTCATTTATTCCCTCAGGATGAAAATGGAAATCCTTTATTACGACCAAGGGAAATAGCGAGAGTCCATGGAATGACTGAAGAGGAAGTTATTGAGGCGATCTACAACAAGAGAGAAGAGTTAGAAAAAGAAGGATTGCTTTTTGATTGGCCTGAAATAACAAATGAGACTTTACACTGATTTGCTTTCGTAAAGGTCTACCAATTTATAATGACTCGGTATGAGGTAAGCCAGATTATAACCACACTGGTTAAAAGGTCAGATAACGGCATTTATACCCACAATTGAAGGTAAAAAAATGATAGAACGTCCAGCAATACCACCTAAGCCGCCACGGAAAAAAAACAACTTAACGTTGGAGATCATTGAAAAAGGCGGATTTAGTCCCGTTGAGGTCGACCTTTTCCGCCAGTGGTTTGATGCGGTCCAGGACTTAAATCCTGATTATCTTGAAAAGAAAGATTATCAACTGGCGGAAAAGTTATATACAGTTCTGTACTTGCAGGTCCCAAATTCGATCAAAGAAAAAGTGTAGGCCCAAAAATCACCATGATTTTGACGCCTTCTGGAGGCCCGAAAATCCGGAGTTTTAAAACAAGATTTTATCGACTCAAAAACCATTAGATTAAAGGGTAAGTATGAAGCAAAGATGGGTTAGGTTTGACCAAGATTTTACTAAATTTCTTTTTAGTAGAACGTCAAGCGATAAAAGAAAAGAGATTGGAAATTCTGTTTATAAGTATTCCGATCGAGGTTTGACTGTGTACATCTCGGATTCAAGTTTATATTTTGAGGGAGATGAGGAAAATTTAATGGGAGACGTTGAGGAATACGATAAATTTTTAAATAGTGTTTTGCCAGATGATTGGGTTGAGCATATAGATTACGATCAGTGGTTTTAATTTAGCTATAAAGCAACCGTCTAAAAACCCACTCAACATACTCCGCACAGGTCCGCCCAGGGCAAGGGGCGTTTTTCTGATATTCGCGCTCTAAAAAACAGTTGTTTTTTAGAGGGTGATTGGAGTTGCTTAGATTTTTCTCAAAAGATTAGTTAAAAGACAGACGGAATGTGTCAATGGAAATGAGACACGAATTTAAAAAAATTAAACTCTAACTGGATCGCTCATCCAGGTTGATACTAAAACATTCATCATCAGGTAATGGTGGATTTATCCAGACAGCCTCTGGAAGATTTTTGACGGATGGTATCTTACCCTTAAATCGCTTTGGGTTCTTTTTAAAAGCGGTTCGTAGAACCAGGGCTCTGGTGTCCAGAATCTTGTCCGATAGGCCATAATGGACCTGTTCAGGCGTTAACAGAGCGATTCCACTATGATGATGTTCCTTGTTATACCAGTTGAAGAAGCCCTGGCAGAACTGTCTTGCATCTTGCAAAGATCCAAACCGCTTGGGGAATTCAGGGCAATACTTGAGTGTTTTAAACTGCGACTCCGAGTATGGGTTATCGTTGCTGACGTGAGGCCGACTGTGGGTTTTGGTAACACCCAGATCAGCCAGGAGAAAAGCAACTCCCTTGGATTTCATACTGGATCCCCGGTCAGCATGGATTGTGAGCTGTCCTGGTTGAATTGACTGTTTCAGGCAGCTCTCCTGGATCAGCCTCTTAGCCAAGGCCGTCTGCTCCCGGTTAGCAACCATCCAGCCGACAACGTATCGGCTGTATATATCAATGATGACATACAGATGGAAGTAGTTCCATTTGGCAGGTCCTTTGAGCTTGGTGATATCCCAGGACCAGACTTGATTCTGGCTTGTTGCCAGAAGTTCAGGTTTGCGGTATCGAGGCCGTTGAACCTGTTTGCGGCGCTCTGTGACGCATCCATGCTCCGATGAGAGGATACGGTACATCGTACGAATCGAACAGTGGTACTCGCCCTCGTCCAGAAGAGCGGCATATATCTGGTGTGGGGCTTTATCTACAAAACGTTCTGAATGAAGGATATCAACGACACCCTGTCTCTCCTCTGGGCTGAGTGCCAAAGGAGGTGAGGCCTTACTATCCTGATTAACAGGAGTATCTTTGGGCTTCATCCGGCGGTAGAAGGTAGCGCGAGGTACTTGCAGCCCTTCACAAGCAGCTTTGATCCCGACATGATCGCTTAAGTTTTGGGCAGCTTTCATGAATCGTTCTCTTCTGCTTCGTATTGCTCGTCGGTCATTTCGAGGATCTGAGAAATTTTTTTTTGAACATCGATGATGATCTCAGCTTTTTTCAGCTTATCCTGGAGCTTTCGGTTTTTCCGCTCCAGTTCAGCCACTTTTCGGGCCAGGGGATTCTTCTCCTTTGTTTTTCGCCCCCGCTTTTTAGGCGTTATACCTTGGAGAATTCCTTGCTCTTTTTGATTTCTCCAGACAGTTAGATTTGATGAGTACAAACCTTCCCGGCGCAGCAGGGTTCCTATTTCGCCGGGTTCAGTGCAATTTTCAACTTCTTGAAGGATGCGAAGTTTGTATTTAGCTGTAAAATTCCTTCGAGGCTTTTTTTCTGGAACTTCGGGATCAGGTCTTTCCTGATTTTTCTTTAATAATTGGACCCATTTGTTCTTCTGTGCTTTCATGATTCACCTATAAACGCCCTACACTAATATAGCAATACTAAGATGTCTCACTCACATTGGCACAGAGGGGATGAAGAAAACGTCAAATTTCGGGTGAGAATAGCTGTTATTACCAATTTTAAGGGATTTTAATTTTTAGACAGGACGACCGTCTTCGTTGGACATAGGTTAGTGCCTACTACATATTTTGCATTTGCAGCTGTTTTCGGTGAAATGTCTAACGCCTACAACGTAATTGTTTTTTCTGTCAGCTCTCTTATAAACTAGGTCGAATAACTCAGATTCTTGATTTTCTAAGTATCTTCTTATAGCGTATGAACAAAGGTCGGCTATTTGTACCATGCATGTTAATTGACTGTCGACAAATAAAGGAGTTTCGATAATATTTTCAATGCTTGTCCAAAGAGTTCCTGTCTGCTGAAAATTCTGCATTAAATAAGTATGTCTCTTAGCGACTGTCTCGTTGTTATCATGAATTAGAAGACCATAGCTATCGTCCACATTTCTACTGGAACCCATATTTTTTAAATACGTTTCAAACCGTGAAACTATCTGTTCAAATGCTTGCTCTTCAACTTTGTCTCCGCCTCTAGTTGGGTCATAAAACACTTTGTCAATGCATTCAGCAAAAAGCCTTGCGAATCTCCATTTTGAAACTTGGGTGGCAACTTCATAAATAAAAGCCTTTCTTTCTTCATGTGTCAGGTGAATATAGTCATTTGTTTTGTTATAGTTTTTCTTCACCTGCTTTAGCTGCTGGTTTTTATTTGTTCTCTGCAATCGAAGCAGCTCTTTTTTCCTTTCTTTTTTTACTGCCCGAATTCTTTGGTTTGGGTCTAGATTCTCAAAGTCCTCAATTTTGCTCTGCTCCAGGTAGCTCCGCAGTATCCATGCTGTATGGATCTCAGCCCCATTAGGCAAGTACTTACTTTTGATATTATTAATCTGTTGATCGCATTTTACCCAGTTTTTTATAGGTATTGAAATCCCGGCTAAAACATAGTGAGACGTGTTTCCCGGGATACTCGGGGTTCCTGACTCGTCTACATAGCATAAAAACATAATCGAATTCCGGGCAAAAAAAAAGCGACTGGGTTTTAGGGCTTAAAAGCCCTATTTGAGACGCTTGGCGACTCATCCCAGACGCATTTTTTGTTTTTATTCGTCTTTAACAGTTTAACGATATCAAACAGTCAATAACTCATCAAGCAAAAAATGCACCTCAATTGTCAGTTCTCAATTTCAAAGAGTCTTTTTGTGTTTTAAGAAAATAAGACCCTCTTTGCATCGACCATACATTATTACATTCAAAGAGGG
>Ga0257125_1002623_pt1 | contig 14290 bp, 14 predicted proteins | sample SI106_200metaG_FD_190183 | JGI IMG/M metagenome (GOLD analysis project Ga0257125, IMG submission 190183) | Marine microbial communities from Saanich Inlet, British Columbia, Canada - SI106_200 | ecosystem: Environmental > Aquatic > Marine > Inlet | place: Canada: British Columbia | collected...
TATAAGGTATACTTAAAGCCCAATTATGAAATGCAGAACCAAACGCTACACTACCTTCTTGAACTTGCGATTGCCATTTTTCTCCATATGTTTCTTCTGCAATTTGTTTTATTAATTTATTAATACTAGTTATTATAGAAATAAATTTTTCTTGCATTTGTTCCGGAGTTAATTGTAATTCTTTGATTAATCTATCAACTTTATTTATGAATAAGACTGGTTTTACTCTTTCTTTTAGAGCTTGTCTAAGAACTGTTTCTGTTTGAGGCATAATACCTTCAGAAGCACAACATACTACAATAGCACCATCTACAGCTCTCATAGCTCTTGTAACGTCTCCTCCAAAATCAACGTGACCAGGAGTATCCATTAAATTAATTAAGTATTCTTCTTCTTTGAAAGTGTGAACCATTGAAACTGAAGCAGTATCAATTGTAATACCTCTTGATTGTTCATCTTCGTGAAAATCCATTGCACATGCTTTTCCAGCAAGTTCTTCAGACATCATACCTGCTCCCGCTAATAAATTATCAGAAAAAGTTGTTTTTCCATGATCAATATGTGCGCATATAGCAATATTTCTAATATTCTCCTGTTTACTTGAAATCCTCATAACCTTGTCAACCATCTTTTCAGCCATTTTTATTTACCTCATTGATTATTTTGTTTTATGTAGTATATGAAAGTCATGTACTGTTTCATAACTATGTATCTCATCTTTTTTAAACCATAATGAAATTTCTTCTTTTGCTTCTTTTTTATTTCCAGATGCATGAACAATATTTCTTATAGCTTGATCAACAATTGTATCTGCATATCTGTAATTAACATGAGCAAAATCCCCTCTTATTGTTCCAGGTGCAGCTGCAAAAGGTTCTGTTATTCCGCAAAGTTTTCTTGTTACTTCAATAGCATTAATTCCTTCAAGAACCATTGCAACAACAGGACCCATTGTTATTAAATCTAAGAGCATATCTCTAACTTTTTGACCTCTTCTTTTTGTAATATCTTCAGTATAATGTTTTTCAGCAAACTTTTTATCAATCCAAACCATTTTCATTCCAATCATTTTTAGTCCAACATTCTCAAATCTCTTTATAACATCTCCTACTAAACATCTTTGAACTCCATCTGGTTTTATCAATACTAAAGTTTTTTCTATCATTTTAATTACACACCTCTTTGACCCATTCATTAACACCTTCATTGACTTTTTCAATATTAATTACCTCAATAACAGGTAATTCATAGGTATGGATCTGTTTTATTTTTTCTGTTGTTTTATCAACTAAATCTTTTGTTGTTTTAATAACAAGTGTTAATTCATTATTTTTTTCTATCTTGCTTTTCCACCAATATCTACTTTTTGTTGGTATCATATTAATGCAAGCAGCGAGTTTTAATTTTAATAAGGTATTTGAAATTTCTTCTGCTTTTTGTTCATTATCAATAGTTGTTAAAATGATCTTTAACTCATTCATCTTTCTTACTAGATTTGGTTTCAGTTTTTTCAAAACATTTAGTCCATTTAAATTTTCTAGCTGTTCTTTTGAGTTTTATTTGATTTTTTTCACATTTATTTGAACAAAAATTTATTAATTTTCCGGTTTTGAAAACATACATCTTTCCAGTACCTTGTTTCATTTCATTTCCACAATAATTACATTTAGCCATTCTTAACCTCTGCTTTGTGCTAGCTTTTGAGCTTCTATTTCTGTTTCTCTAAGCATTAATGTGTCTCCAACTCTAATCGGACCTTTAACATTTCTTCTCAGGACTTTATTTTTATCTCTTCCATCTAAAACTTTACATCTTATTTGGATTGCTTCTCCTCTTGTTCCTGTTCTTCCGATTATTTCTTCAACACTTGCCGGTACTGCTCTTGTAAAATTAACTGCAGAACCTTTTTTATTGTCTACTGGTTTGCCTTTATTAGGTCTATTTTGGGGTTTTTTGTCTTCCATTTTACTTTTTTAGTTTTTCACTAACTTCTTTGATTAGCTTTTTAGCTTCGCCTTCTTCTGTTACTGCGACACTAACTGTTGAAACACCAATACCTGCAGCTGCTCCTAATTCTTCTTTACTTGGAACTTCTGCGCAAGCAATACCTTTTTCTTCACATAATAAAGGAATATGCATTGTTACTTCAGGAGGATTTACATCTTTAGCATAAGCTACTAATTTTGCATCTCCTCTTTCTATTGATTTTGTAACTTCGTTTGTTCCTTTTTTAATTTTTCCTGTTGATCTGCCTACTTCTATTGCTTCGTAGACTTTATCAATTGTTTCTTTTGAAATTTCATCTGCCATTTTTTATTATCCTCCGAGGAATATATAAGAATATACCCTCATTCAGGCTGTAATTAGCCTTCATCAATCATAGGTAATATAGAGAAGTTATAGGGGGTTTAAAAAGCTTTTGGAATTTTAAGAATAAAAAATTAATCTAAAGATTTTAGATTAACACATAATTGATCTTTCCAAATCATTTCTGGATAACTTTTTAGCATTTCCCTTACATATTTCTTTCTTTCATCGTATGTTTTTTGGTCTTTTGCTTCAAATTTAACAGTAATATATGGTCCGTTTTGAGAATATCTAAATATTATCATACCATCCTCAAAATCAGCTCTTGTTCCATCATCATCTGGGATAACTGTATCATCAGTTATCTTTGCTTTTGGAAAGTCTGCTTTAAATCTTTTAGCAATCTCTTTTATCACTATTACTTTGTCTTTATCAGGACAGCCTACTTTTATTTCGGGGGATGATACAAATTTTGGAAAACTTTCATATAATTCACTTAGTGTTTTTCCTGATTCTGATAAATATTCTAGAACTCTTAATGCTGCATAACTTCCATCATCATGGCCATATGAATTATCATTAAAGAAAAAATGACCTGATAATTCACCACCAAAAGCAGCGTTTTCTTCTGCTATTTTGCTTTTAATAAATGAATGTCCTGTTCTCCACATAATTGGTTTACCCTCATGTTTTTTAATTACTTGTGTAACAATTTGTGAACAAAGAGTATTATGTATTATCTTTGATTTAGGAAATCTTTCTAGAATTTCTTTTGCAAATATAGCAACTAAAACATCATTCCATAGAATCCTTCCTTTTTCATCAACTGTCCCAATTCTATCTCCATCTCCATCAAAACCTAATCCAAAATCTGCTTTTTCTTCTAGAACTGTTTTACCAAGACTGCTCATAAATTCTTCATCTGTTGGATCTGGTGTTCCTTTTGGAAAACTACCGTCAGGGTTTTCGTTTCTGACTATTACTTCACAACCAGCTCGTTTATATAATTCAGGTACATATGCTCCAGGGGTACCATGTCTAAAATCAATTACTATTTTGAATTTTTTCTTTAGATCTATTCTTTTTAGAACATCATTAAAATAATCTTCTTTTATATCATAATTAGTTATTTTTCCTTTTTTTTCTGCTTTGTAATAATTGTCTTTTTCTACGTTTTCTCTTATTTCATTAACTTCTTCTATTTCTGTTGTTCTTGAAAAACTAACACCTAGTTTAAAACCATTAAAATTATAAGGATTATGAGATGCAGTTATCATAGCACAACCATTTGCTTGAAAACGATATTGAGCATAATAAACCATTTGAGTCATAACCATTCCTACATTAATTATGTCTACTCCTGTTGAAATTAATCCTTTTGTAAATGCTTTTTGAAATTGTTCTCCACTTAATCTACAATCTCTCCCCATTACAATTTGTTTTATTTTTCTTTTTTTTAAAAAAGTTCCATATGATTTTCCAATTGCTTCTACTTTTTCATCATCTAGGTCTTTGTCAACAATACCTCTTATATCATAATTTCTAAAAATTAATGGATTTATTTTCATTTATATCGCCTCTTTATATATCCCACTCAGTGAGTTCTTTTTCTGCTTTTTTATATTTTTCTAACGTATCTGTTGGAAACCAGTAACCATTATGTTGAAAAGCGTAAACTTTACCTTGTTCCCCACAAAGTTTTTCAAAACACTCTCTTTCGATATTGGATTTTCCATCTGGAAGAATATTTAGTGCTTCTGGTTCTACTATAAATGCACCAGCATTAATTAATCTTGATGGTGCTTGATCTCTTTTTGGTTTTTCTATGAATCTTATAATCTTTTGTTTATTGTTTAAGTCAGCAACTCCAAAGTTTTCTACATCTTCTCTTAGAGTTAGAGCCATTGTTAGAGTTGCTTTGTTTTTTTTATGTTCTTTTATCATCTCTGTAAAATTAAAATTAGCTATATTATCTCCCCATATGAGTATAAACGGTTCTTTTAGGTTTTTAGTTGCAAGTTTTACAGCACCACCTGTGCCTAATGGTTCTTTTTCTACTGAATAAGTTATATTTACCCCGAATTTAGATCCATTTTTAAAATAATTTTTTACTTTATCTGCATGAAAACTTATTCCTAAAATTATATCAGTAATATTATTTTTTTTAAGATTTTTTATTGCATATTCTAGAATTGGCTTGTTTTTGATAGGTAATAATGGTTTAGGGGTTGTATTTGTTAATGGTTTTAATCTTTCTCCTAAACCTCCTGCAAGAATAATAGCTTTCATGTTATATGGCTATTGTATGGCTATTTAAAGTTTGTGAATATCTAGATTTTTTCACCGACTAAATAATGTTTAGTTGTGTTTACTATTTTTACTTGAATTTTTTCACCTAATTTGAAGTTTCCTTTGACTACAACTGGTTTATATGAAGAATTTCTTCCTACGAAAGTATTATTTTTACCTTTTTCATTTATTAAAATGGTCCCTTTCCAATTATCCCATTTTTTATTTTTTCTAAATGCAATCCATTCAAAATTGCTTGTTAATTTTCTACTTCTGTCTTTGGGCACTTCCCCTTTTATTTGTTCTTCCATTTTAAAAGCATCTGTTCCAGGTCTTGCATTGAATCTTGAAATATTCAAAACATCTGGTTTAATATCATCTATTAATGTTAATGAATCTTTGAATTGTTCATCTGTTTCAGATGGAAATCCTGTAATAATATCTGTTGAAATTGTTATATCTTCTATTTCTTTTCTGAATTTTTCTACTATTCTTTTAAAATCATCTACTTTGTATTTTCTTTTCATTAATCTTAGAATTTTATTATTACCAGATTGTACTGGAATATGTAAAAATTTGAATATTTTTTTGTTTTTGTATATTTCAATTAAATCATCTAACATTTCTAAAACATGATTAGGATTCATCATCCCTAGTCTAACTATAAAGTCTGCTTCTATGTTTGTTATTTCTTCTATAAGACCTATTAGATTAATGTTTATATCTCTTCCATAAGCACCCGTATCTTGAGAAGTAATCCAAATTTCTTTGCATCCTTGATTTAAAGCTGTTTTAATTTCTTTTATTATGGATTCGATAGGATAGGATCTTAGATCTCCTTTTATTAGTTTAACAGAACAATAAGCACAATAACCTAGACAACCTTGTGAAATCGGGATTATTCCTATTATTTTATTTTTTCTTACTTTAGGTAAGTTTATTTTTTCGTCTTGATTTTTTTCTGTTATTTCTATAGGATTTTCATTAATTGTTTCTTCAATAACACTTATAATTTCTTTAATATTATGCGTGGATATTAAACTAGGTTCTTTGATTATTTCTTTAATTTCGGGGATAATGTTTTTTGTTATACATCCAGCTATTATATATTTTTTATCAGGATAGTTTTCATGTAGTTTTCTTATCTTTTTTAATGAGTTCTTGTTGCCTTTTACAGTGCAAATATTAATGATTATTACGAATGCATCTTCTGGATTTTTAACTAGTTCAAAATCATGCTTTGAAATTAAACCTTTCATTATTTCTGTCTCTGAAAAGTTTATTGAACATCCTGAAGTGTCAAAATAGATCTTTACCATAAATTTGTTAATTTAAGTGTGTTTAAAAAAGTAGTGTTTATGAGAACATTTTTAAACAAGTAAAACTCTTTCTTTAATATGTCACATTTTGGATGGGTAGTACACAAGGTAATTGAAGCGTCTGATATAGTTTTAGAAATATTAGATGCAAGATTTATTGATGAAACAAGGAACGCTGAAATAGAGTATAAAATTAAAAACACTGGAAAAACTCTTGTTCATGTTATAAACAAGTGTGATTTTGTTAATAAAAAAGATTTAGAAAGCAGAAAAAAGGACTTAGAAAACTGTGTTTTTGTTTCTGCTAAAAAACATCTAGGAACAACTTTGTTAAAACAAAAGATAAAGATGTTGGCTGGTAAAAAAAGATTAAAAGATGCTGTGATAGGTGTTGTTGGTTATCCCAACGTTGGAAAAAGTTCTGTTATTAATGCTTTGAAAGGAAAAGGATCTGCAAGAGTATCTTCTGAAGCAGGATATACAAAAGGAAAACAATTACTTCGTATTAGTTCTAGTATAATGATGATCGATTCTCCTGGTGTAATTGAAAAACGTAAACAAAATGAAAATGAATTAGTTTTAATAGGGGCTAAAAATCCTACTACTCTTAAAGATCCTGATTTAGCGGTTTTAAAATTAATAAAAAATTATCCAGATGTTGTAGAAATGCATTATGGTGTAAAGCCAAAATGCAATAAAGAAAAAAACCTTGAAGAGATTGCTTTAAAACTTAATTATAAGAAAAAAGGCGGTGTTGTAGATATTGAAAGAGTTTCTAGAAAGATTTTAAAAGATTGGTTAGATGGTAAAATTGAGAGATAGTTATTTCATAACTTTTTGATGTTTTAACATTAGTTTTCTTATCTTTCTTTTAGTTTCTTTTAGATCTTTTTCAAACTTTTTAGAAAAGTGTAATGCTATTATATTTGCACTTTTTTCAGAAATTGTTCCTTTTTTTGTAATCAAATTCTTTCTTTTTGCAAAATTGATTATTTCATCTGAAACAGATGTTTTTTTATTAATCATATCTTCTATTTTTTTGTACATTGGATAATAAAATTCAGGAGATACTGATTTTGCAAATTTATAGAATTTCTTTGTATATTCGTATAACTCTTTATTTTTATAACCTTCATATGCGCTTGCTTTTTGTAATTTTTCTCTAATATGGGTGTGTGGTGGAATAAACATTACCCCTTTTTTTATTTTAAACGGTTCGTTAATTCCCCTATCTGAAGGGATAACTTCAATAAATTCTCTTTGTATTTTCTTTAAAGAGAATTTGATTAAAGCTGAAACACCCAATAATATGCTCATATAATTCATATCCATCCCTCTTTGCTCTAATGTTCCTAATTTATTTATTTTAACAGGATTCCAAGAGATATCTAATTTGAAAGGATAAATTGTGTCGATGTTTAGACTAGGATCTACTTTTTTTATTAATCTACCCCATCTTTGTTGTCTATTTTTTAAACTTCTTATCAAATCTGTTGCTGTTTGTTTGTATGGTGGAAGACCCCCTACTTGCTGATATTTATTATACACACCTTTGTAATTAAGTTTCTTTCCTCCCCTGTATATTAACATTCTTGAATCTTTAGCTAATAATTTTCCTTCAAAAAAAGGAGAAGATTGTGTTAATAAAGTTAAGATTGGATCTATTGCAATTTCAAAATTATAAGAGTTAATTAAACTTCTTTTAAGTTTACTATCTACTAATAATTTTAATTCTTTTTTTTCTTCATCAAAAACCCCTTTTGGAAAAGCATAATGGTGATGAAAACCAATTGCTTTTGTTGCTAAAGAAAAAGTTTCTTTTCCAAATATTTTTTCTTTTACATTATAGCTTTTTGTTGCTTCTGTTATTTTTGTTTTAGATTTTCCAGGATAGGTTCCAAAACCATATAATCTTAATTTATTTTTTTTAGCTGTTTTAATTGTTTTTTCTATTGATTTTATCAAATCCATTGCAGGATTATATGTGTTGATACAAGGATAACATCCAATTTCTATCATATTTTTACCACATTCTTCTATAATAGCGGTAGAAGGATATTTTTTTTGAACTTTTTTGATCAAATTAGGACCTTTATAGACCATTTCTCCTGTTTCACCTAATGTGAAGAATTCAATTTCTAAACCTGTTTTTGAAATTTTTAATGGTTTTTTCTTATTTTGCTTTTTAACTAAATTTATGACCCTCATAAAAGAATACATTCACCTCTGAAACATTTGTTTCTTTTAATCATGATATAATGCAGAGAATATCAATTTAAATAGTTTTCTATTTCATACTTTAATTGGGGTAGTTAAAATGGGTTTTTCATTCAATTCTTCGATTTCTTTGATGAAACTATAAATTTCTTTAAAAGCGTCTTCTTTATATTTATCAATTAAAAAAACATGATAAGAATCTGGAATAATAACCTTTTTCTTTATTTTTGAAGAAATTTTATTATAAATAAAATCTATATTTTCTATGGCTAGTACTTTGTCTGTTTTTGATTGCATTATTAAAATTGGTGCAGTTATTTTAGGTAGGTCTTTTCCAGATAATTTTACTAATTTAATACCACTTGGTAAACAGTTTAATGGAAATGAATCATAATGGATTTTATGTTTGATAATTTCTTTTTCTTTTTCATCAAACTTCTTTTTAATAAAACTCCTAAAAATAAGATTTAAAGGTATAGCTATTCTAGCATATTTTTCTCTTCTAAAAAACATTGGAGTGCCCATTGATATTATTCCATTGACTTTTCTCTTTGTAGATATTCTTAAGGCTAAATTACCTCCAACAGAACTTCCTGCAATATAGATTTTATCAACTAAGGATGCTAATTTATCAAATGCTTGTAAAGCAGATTCTTCCCAATCTTCTTTCCTAGTTCTTGCTAAATCTTCTACTTTTGTTCCATGTCCTTTTAATAGAGGCGCATAAACAGTAATATCTTTAGAAGCAAGATAATTGGCAAGACCCTTTCCTTCTTGAGGAGAACTGGTAAATCCATGTATAAATAGCACACCTATTTTCCCTTTTTTAATTAAATAAGGTTCGGCCCCTTCTTTTATTACATATTTTTTATTTTTAGCTTTTTTTAGAACAAAATAAAATCTAATTTTTTTATGTATATATGCTACAATTGCTAACATAAGTATTGATTCTGGTATCATTTTAATAATTAGGAAATTAGATCTCTTTTAATAAAGATATCATTTTTTTAACACCTATTAATATAATAAATCCTGCTAATTTTGGTCCTCTTTCTTTATTTAATAAGACTTGATAAGCTGCTTTGAAAAATTCTTGAGGTTTTATATCTGCTTCATTGCAAATATTCATGAAATCTTCATATAATGATTCTTCTGTGTATTTTTTTGTTTCTAATCTCTCTCTTAAGATTTTTAATGAATCTTTTTGTTCTTTTGATAATTTAATATCCTTGTTTAGGTTTTCTTGAAGTTGAAATTTCATTGCATCTGGTGCATATTGTTCTAACCAATTTTTTACACATTCTATTCTTAATTTTAGTTTGTTTTCGTCTTCTTTTGTTTTAAGATCTTCTTTATAATATTCTTCTATTTTTTTAATATCGCCTTGATGTAATTGATAAATATTAGTTAGATGTCTAAAAGAAGGTTGAAATGGAAGTTTTTTTGGTATTTCTATTGCACTCAATTCATAGATTCTTGATTGTTTTATTTTTTCTTTTTCATCTACTTTTTCTTGGTTGAAGTAAATTCTTTCAACTTTATCAAAATCTTCATAGTATTTTACAACATCTAAATCAAATGAAATATTAAATTCAGAACCTGGTCTTGAACCTGCAAAAAACCACCTTACCATATTAGGTTCATATACTTCTAAGACATCTTTTAATGTAAAAATAACACCTGTTGAACTTGAAAACTGCTTTCCGCCCTTTATTCCAATCCAGCCAAAACCAAAACCTAATGCTCTTTCTATGTTATAGACTTCTTTTGCAATCATTCCTGCTGTTTGAAATACCCCTCCTGCTGCAAAATGATCTTTTCCCGCCGATTCAAAATCTATTTTTTTGTAATTCCAGTAAGCAGGCACTTGAATTCTGTATTTGAATTTTGCTAAACCCTTTTTTCTGAAATCAAATGTCTGATCTTTTCCTTTTGTATCTTTATATTTTAGATTGTAATCTCCTAAATATTCAACTTCTTCTACTTCTAAATTAGTTTCTTCGTCATAAACAGAGATAGGTAACCAAGAATCTACCAAATCTTCTTTTCTAAATCTATTAAGAATTTCTTTTATTTTGTCTGTATTTTCTAAAGCTGTTTTCATTTCTTCTGCTAGAATGCATTCTTTGTATTGAGTTGTGTTACTTACTATTAAAGGTGTAACACCTACAATCTTTAGGTATTTTTCAAATTCTGCTTGGTGATGTTCTGCATAACTTTTATGTTTATTATCAATTACATCTGGGATAGATGTTAACGGCTTTTTAAGATTTGTTTTAAGAATATCTTGTTTAGGCATGTTTACTGGAACTTTTCTAAAAACATCATAATTATCCCAATAATGTAGGTGAATTCCTTTCTTTCCTTTGTCATTTATCGCTTTTGCTATAAAATGGCCCATAATAAATTCTCTAAAATTACCTACATGTATCATTCCAGAAGGTGTTGCGCCTGTGGCTGCAATATATTCCTTTTTATTTGGATTTTTATTTATGATTTGTTCTGCTGCTTGATCTGCCCAATGCATTATTTCGTGTTCTTTTTTTGACATAATACTATGGAAAAGAAAGAGTTTTATAAATATTTCTAATTATTCTCTTTGTTCTAGACTTTTGTATTCAATATTATTGGGTCCAACGTATATAGAAGCAGGTCTTATTATTTTTCCACCACTTATGATTTCTTCAATTCTATGCGCAGACCATCCAGCTATTCTAGCCATTGCAAAAAGCGCTGTATAAATTTCTTTTGAAAAACCTAAGCACTCATAGATAAATCCTGAGAAAAAATCAACATTAGGAGAGATAGTTAGTTCTTTTCCTTTAAATTCGCTCATAATCCCTGGGGTTAATTTTGCTATTTTATTATAAAGTTCAAGCTCATTTAATTTATCTTTTTCAATTGCTAATTCTTTTGCTTTTTCTTTTAAAAGTACTGCTCTTGGATCTGATTTTGTATAAACAGCATGACCCATACCATAAATTAAACCAGATCCATCTCCTGCTTGTTTATTTAATATTTTTTTAAGATAATTAGAAATTTCTTCTTCATTGTCCCAATCTTCTATGTTTTCTTTTATTTCTTTGATCATACTCATTACTTTTGAATTTGCACCGCCATGTTTTGGACCTTTTAGTGATCCTAAAGCTGAAGCAATTGCAGAATAGGTATCTGTGTCTGTTGATGTAACACAATGAGTTGTGAAAGTAGAATTATTACCTCCACTATGTTCTGCATGTAAAACCAACATCATATCAAGTATTTGTGCTTCTAATTGTGTGAATTGTTTATCTTGTCTTAACATGTATAAGAAATTCTCAGCAGTGCTTAATTCTTCTTTAGGTTGATGAATAAAAAAATCTTCTTTTTGATTTTGTGCTTGATAAGAGTAAGCGATTATTGTGGGAAACTTTGCAATTAAACTTATACACTGTTTTATAACATTTTCCACAGAAATATCATTCGGATTTTTATCTATTTTATATAACATAATAACATTTGATTGTAATTTATTCATTATGTTTTTACTTGGAAATTGAATTAAAATGTTTTTAATGAAATCTTCAGGCAGTTCTCTGTTTTTTGCAAGATCTTTTGAGAATTCTTCTAATTCTTTTTTATTGGGTAATTCTCCGAACATTAAAAGATAAACTGTTTCTTCAAATCCAAATCTTTTTTCTGTTAAATATCCATTAACAAGATTTTTAATTTCTATGCCCCTGTATATAAGTTCACCTTCTATAGGAATAACTTTGTTATCTTGTTTTTTATAACCTTTAACATCAGAGATTTCAGTTAGAATTGCTTTAACACCAGTACCATCATCGTTTCTTAGACCTTTTTTAATATTATGATCTTTATACCAATGAGGTTCTATTTTATTATTTTTTAATGCTTTTTGCTTTAAACTATTAATTAATTCTGACATATTACCCCCTATGATTAAATGATCTTAATTTATTAAAGTTTTTCTTTTAATCTTTCAATTGCTTCTATAACTTCTTCTTTATGTCCGAATGAAGAAAATCTAATAAAACCTTGTCCTGCTGGTCCAAATCCTGCGCCAGGTGTTGTTACAACATGACATTTTTCTAGAATATCTGAGAAAATGTCCCACGAATCTTTTCCTGGAAACTCTGCCCAAATATAAGGAGAATTTCCATTCCAGTAAGATTTTATATTTAATTCATCCAAACCTTCTTTGATAATTTTAGCGTTTTCCATATAGTAATCAACTGTTTCTTGCATTTCTTTTAATCCACTTTCTTCTAAAGAACCTAAACCTCCCATTTGAACTATATTAGAAGCACCATTAAAGATTGTTGTCATGATTCTATTCCAATCTTCTCTAACAGAACTATCATCTTCATATTTTAATTCATTTGGTACAACTGTCCATCCTAATCTTACCCCTGTGAATCCTGCTATTTTTGAAAATGAATTTACTTCAATAGCACATTCTCTTGCACCAGGTATTTCAAAAATTGTTTTTGGAAGATCTTTATCTTTAATGAATTTTGCATAAGCAGCATCATATAAAATAATTGATTTGTTTGCTTTTGCAAAGTCTACTAGTTTTTTTAATTGTTTTTTTGTTGCAACTGCTCCTGTTGGATTATTAGGTGAACAAAAATATATTAAGTCTGTTCTTTGCAATTTTTTAAGATCTGGAAAAAAATCATTTTCAGGGGTGCAAGGCATATAAACTATTTTGTCAAATCCTTGGGTGTTTTCTTTGTATTCTCCTGTTGCCCCAATTATAACAGAACCATCTACATAGACGGGATAAGCAGGATCTTGAATTGCTATTGTAACATTATTTCCAAACAATAATTGTAATCTTCCAATATCACATTTTGCCCCATCTGAAACAAAAACTTCTTCTGGTTCTACTTTGTTATTATATATATTTTCTGCTATTCTTGTTCTTAATTGAGTCATTCCTTGTTCATCACCATAACCTGAATAACCTTCAGGTGTTCCTAAACCAGCTGCACCATCAACTAATGCTTCTGTTATATATGGTTTTAAATGTTCTGTTGTGTTTCCAATACCTAAACTAATTATTTTAGCTTCTGGTTCTGTTTCTAGAATTTTATTCTTCCTTCTAGTAATCTCTGGAAATAAGTATCCTGATTTCAATTTTTTTAAATTTTTATTTCTTTTTACCATTTTTATTTGAATGTTTTTAGATCTTTAAAGTCTAATGTTTTAAAATAATCATCTGTTGTTTCAGCTCTTCTAATTTGTAATATAGAACTATCTTCTCTAAGTAATAGTTCAGCTGATCTTAATTTTCCGTTGTAATTAAAACCCATTGCATGACCGTGTGCTCCTGAATCATGGATTGCTATAATGTCCCCTATTTTTACTTCAGGAAGCATTCTATCAATTGCAAATTTATCATTATTTTCACATAATGAACCAGTTACATCATATTTTTTAGTTGGTTTAGAGTTTTCTTTTCCTAAAACAGTTATATGATGATAAGCACCATATAATGCAGGTCTCATTAAATTAGCCATACAAGCATCACAACCAACATAATCTTTGTAAGTATGTTTAAGGTGTCTTACTGTTGTAATTAACCAATCATAAGGTCCTGTTATTACTCTACCACATTCTAAAAATATTTTTAATGGATCTAGATTATTTGCTTTTATTTTTTCATCATAAGCTTTTTGAATTCCTTTAGCAACTTCTTCATAATTTACTGCTTTATCTTCTGGTTTATATGGAATTCCAATTCCGCCACCTAAATTAACAAATTCTAGTTTTATTCCTACTTCTTCATTTATTTCAATAGCTAGATTAAAAAGCATTTGGGCTGTTTCTATAAAAAATTGTTGATTAAGTTCATTTGAGATAACCATTGTATGTAATCCAAATCTTTTTACCCCTTTTTCTTTACAAATTCTATATCCTTCTATGATTTGTTTTTTTGTAAAACCATATTTTGCTTCTTTAGGATCACCAATTATAGCATTTCCGCTTCTTTCAGGTCCTGGATTATATCTAAAAGATATTAATTCTGGCATTCCTGCTTCTTTTTCTAGGAATTCTATATGGCTTATATCATCTAAATTAATGATTGCACCTAATTTTTTTGCTCTTATAAATTCATTAGCAGGAGTATCATTAGAAGTAAACATAATATC
>Ga0257125_1002627_pt1 | contig 14274 bp, 19 predicted proteins | sample SI106_200metaG_FD_190183 | JGI IMG/M metagenome (GOLD analysis project Ga0257125, IMG submission 190183) | Marine microbial communities from Saanich Inlet, British Columbia, Canada - SI106_200 | ecosystem: Environmental > Aquatic > Marine > Inlet | place: Canada: British Columbia | collected...
CAACGATTTTTTCATTTCTAACAAATTCGGTTGTCTCACAATCCCACTCTAAACGTTTGCCGCTAAAGTCACCGATAATTCTAAAGGTGGTACCTACGCCCATTCCTTCTTTGATATCCATAGGAATTACAGTCATACCTACCATATCATTTTTGATTTGATCAGAAACGTGTTCTGGTCTTGCAAAATAGGTAAAGACGTTATCTACAGGTGTCTTAATATCGATTGATTTTGTAACGAGTGTCAATAAATCAATTTTTGCCAATAAGGATTTAAAGGTTTTGAAGATTTTCCAAAAAATGAGGTACAATATATTTATCGGATTTTTAGGGTATCTGAAATGGCTCAAAAGCGATCAATTTTGGTTTTTTCTGTTTTAATTTTTTCATCAGTCTTGTTTAGTGATGCATACGCACATTCAATGTTTAATTCGGCTGAAAAATTTGAGTCAGGATTCAGAGTTCAAGTGGCAACCGCTCCAGAATTTCCACAAGTTGATGAACCATCTCAATTTAGAGTTAGAGTAACTGAAGGATTTGATTATGAAGAAGTTGATAGATTTTCAATGGGAATTAGGATTTTCTTCAATGGGCAGCAAGTAGACACTATACCTCCAAAAGATATTGAAGGTTCACATTGGGATTTTGATTATGTCTGGAGATCTCAAGGAAATCACATTGTAAAAGTCGATTTGTATAATATGATAGAAAATCAAGAAATTCATACCTATACATTTAACATGGGAACACAAAATCCATTTGGGTATATTTTCTTTGGAGCAATTATTGTAGGAGCATTAACCCTTTCAGTAGTTGTAATGTATATTTACGTGCCAAATTTGTTTAAGAAATCTAAAGATTAGATTTTTTTGGAATTTTAGATATTCTAAATGCAAACAAAGTGGTCAACAATACCATTGAGAATAATAATATTCCAATTCCCAAATGAATTGCAACTAGAACTGCATGTAATTTCAAATCAATTACCATAGCACCAAGCACGATTTGGGTAATTACAAAAATTGTTGCAAGTGAACTAGTAATTTTAATTTTTAGGTCCGAATTTTTATTAATCAAACTTGCAACCATTGTTGCAATAACTAATGCACCCGTAGTTGCTGCAACTAGTCTATGAGTCCATTCTACAAGATATTCTTCAGATGGTAAAACACCTCCAGGACACAAAGGCCAATCAGGACAAGTTAAACCAAGTCCTGCAGCTGAAACATATCCTCCAATAAACATCAAAGAATACAAAACAATCATTGTTGCTAATGCAAGATATTGTAAAGCCAATATTTCTCGAATTCTAATTTACTGTAATATTACCAATCATCCAAGGATGAACCATACAAAAATATGGATATTCACCTGCTTCATCAAGAGTTACAGAAAAAGTACCTCCTGCCATAAACAAACTACTATCAAAATTACCATCTGGACCATCTGCAGGAGATCCACTAGTTACAGTGTGAGCTGCTGAATCATCATTTGACCAAGTGATTTCATCACCTGCTGAAACTGAGACATTAAATGGAATATAGCATTCATTTGTTTCATCACATCCAGGTGCACCAGAACCTTCTGGGAGAGATATGACTCCACTAAATTCTACTGGAGTAGATTCTGGTTCCATTACTTCTTCAACAACTTCTGGTTCCATTACTTCTTCAACAACTTCTGGTTCCATTACTTCTTCAACAACTTCTGGTTCCATTACTTCTTCAACAACTTCTGGTTCCAGTATTTGAGCAGAAGCATCACCTACAATAATTTGACCAACCATTCCTTGTTCTCTGTGACCTGGAACTGTACAAATATAGTAAAATATTCCCTCTTCACCTGCAATAAATTCTGAAGTTCCACTTTCACCTCCTTTTAGTGGATTTGATGCTGATGCAACTTCACTTCCAGGAATTATTCCAGAAAAGCCTTCATCATCATGAGTGACACCAAATGAATGGAATGATCTTCCGTCATTAACTACGTTAAACATTACTTTATCTCCAACTTCCATGTTGATTGTTGGATTGTTATTTGGTTCACCAGGTAATGCATTAAATGCCAAAGTCCTAAAGTCTGAGGATTCAATAAATGAAAGATCTGATGTTATAGTACCGCCTGTATGTGCTGCGGGTCCACCATGATCATCGCCTCCTGCCATCATTGCAACAACTGGAGGTGGTTGTGAAATCCAATAATCCCACATTCCAAAGAAGATTGCTCCACCGACAATACAAATTCCTAACATAATTACTAACATTTTTCCAGTTCTAGCTGGAGTTGTGCGGTATACTTTATGTGCTGCTTCGCCTTTTGGGTGTTCTGTTTCGTTACTCATTTTAATCTCCTAGTGATGAGGGTTCTTTGCCTCAAATGGGTAATAATACTTTCCACCCACACCAAATGGGTCGTCTGTATCAGCAAGTGCTCCTTTACCTGAACTGTAAATCATATTTGCCAAGAATATCACCATACTGACACCAATTATCATGGCACCAACTGATGCTATTTGATTCATTGCAATCCATTCTGGAATTGGCGGATAATCGAAAACTCTTCTTGGCATTCCATACAAGCCAAGTACGTGTTGTGTAAAGAATACTAGAATAGTTCCAATAAATGACATTACAAAGTGTACTTTACCCATTGTTTCATTGTACATTCTTCCTGTAACATATGGGAACATGTAGTAGAGGAATCCAATTGAACCAAATGCAATAGTTCCCATCACAAAGAGATGGAAGTGACCTACTACCCAATACGAATCATGTGTTGAAAAGTCTAAAGGCATCGCAGCATTTGCAACCCCACCTGCACCTGCAGAGAAGAATAATGCAATACCGCCAACTGCCCACATCATTGGTGTTGAGAATTTAATTCTACCATTCCACATTGTTGCAATAAAATTGTAAACATGCATGGCGGATGCTGGAACTGCTGCAAGAGTTCCTACCATGAAGACTGTTTTCTCAGTAAATGACATTCCTGTTGCATACATGTGATGTGCCCATGATGAAAATCCAACTATAGCTAATAATACAAATGCAAAGACACCAGAGTTGTAACTGTAAATTGGTTTTCTTGAAAATCTTGGAATAATTTCATACATCATACCAATTGCAGGAATTACCAAAACATACACTTCAGGATGGAAAGTAAACCAAAACAAGTGCGCATATGCAATTGGATCTCCACCCATTGCAGGATTGAAAAATCCACTTACACCTAATCTGTCAGTTAGAAGCATTAAGAGAGCTGCTGCAAATGTTGGAATTGCAACTAGAATAATTAATGATGATGCCAAAAATGACCAAGCCAATAATGGGACTTGTCCAATTGACATGTCAGGATGTTTACATTTGAGAATAGTAACTACAAAATTGATTGCACCAAGTACTGAGGAAATACCTAAAATCTTTAATCCAAATATCCACATGTCAGCAGCAGGTCCCGGAGCACTGATAATAGAATACGGCGGGGTTGCATACCATGTAAAGTCTGCAAATCCTAACCAAATGAGTGCGCCTCCTGGTGGAATCATCCAAAATGCAATTGCATTGAGTTTTGGATATGCCATGTCTTTGTATCTGACCATTATTGGAACGTAATAGTTACCAACAGCAGATGCAAAAGGTAAGATAAACAAAAAGATTAACGTTGTACCGTGAACTGTGAAAATTCTGTTAAACGTCATTGCATCACCAATAATTTGTGCACCCGGTAAGAATAACTCTGCTCTAATTGCTAGTGCTAATGCACCACCAAGGAACAAAAATCCTAATGACATGATCAAGTATAGTAATCCAACATCAGTGTGATGTGTTGAAAACATTATTTGCCAAATCGGACGTGGCTTTGCTAATTCTACAACCATTAGTTAATCTCCTCGGAGAAAAGTTGTGATAAAAGCGTTATCAAGTTGATGGATCCTCCACAATTAAAGTTCCTCTCATATTATAATGAATTAATCCACAATATTCTCTGCATTGAATATCATGGGTTCCTGCATCAGTTGGAGCAAACCATACAGTGTTAACTCTACCTGGAACTGCATCCATTAGTACTACATAATCGTGAATGTTAAAAGAATGAATTACATCTTTTGAATGAAGTTCAAACTTGTATGCTTTACCTACTTCAACATGTAGTTCACCAATTTCTTTAGTTCCATCTTCATGTTCAAAAGTCCAGAACCATTGTTGTCCTGTTACTTTGATAATTTCTGCACCTTCAGGAACATGTTCTACAAGTCTTTCTGCATTCCAAGCTTCTGCACCAACCCAACACATTAACGCAATAACTACTGCAACATAAATCCACTCTGGCCAATTAGAATGTCCACTCAATTTTACCAGTCCGTTCCTTCGTAAGGAGTTGGTTTTGCTTTTGGATGAGATTCTCTAAATCTCCATACTTGCCAAATAATAGTACCAGATACTACTGCTCCAACAACAAATGCAATAGTCATCATTCTAAAAAATAAATTCCAAATTATTACTCTACGATCAAGATATTCACCTGGTTCATCACCTGCAGCAAATGCTAAGTCTACAGCTGGAATTATAACCAAAACTGCCAATGCTAAAAATAATCCAATGATTGCCTTCATAGCGAATAAGTGAAATGACCTGTGATTTCTATTTAAGGGTTTTCAAGATTTTTAGACATTAATCTTGATCGAATCGTGAAGTATGCATTACATTAAGTCCTAAAACTGAAAATTTTTTCTCATATTCTCTAAAGATGTTAAGGGAAGCATTTGCGATAATTAATTCAAAGAGATTCACAGGAGATAAATCAACAATTGTTGAAAGCATTGCTTTGATGGGGTCCATATGAGTTACAAGTACTACATTTTCATCAGGATGTTTTTCAATAATATCATCAACTAGTCCAAGTATTCTGGTTTTGACTTGTGAGAAAGTTTCTACACCATTATGAGCAATTTCTAATTCACCGTTGTAAAATTTCATAAAGACATTTCCATGACTGTTAAAAATTTCATCATAGGGCATTCCAGTAAATTTTCCCATATCAAGTTCAATTAATCGTTCATCAATTGTAACATCAATAGAATTGTGTTTTCCTGCAATTTCTGCAGTATGTTTTGCTCGCTGTATTGGACTAGAATAAATTGCAGAAATATTCATGTGTTCAAGTAATTGAGCAGTATGTTCTGCTTGCTTTATTCCTGTATCAGTTAATGGAACACCTTCTGTTCTTCCTGCAAGAATTCTTTCGGTGTTATTTTTTGCCTGACCATGTCTGAGGAAAATTATTTGGCCCAACTTGGACTGAAATTCAAATAAAGATAATAATAACATTGTCTGGGGATTAATCATGAAAGTTGGAATTATTGGCGGAACTGGCGGAATGGGCAAAGGTTTTGCACTCAGATGGTCACAGAATCACAATGTAATTGTTGGTTCAAGGGATGCTACACGAGCATCAGAATCTGCAGTAGAATATACAAATCTTGCAAAAGAAGCATTTGGAGAAATTAAAGGAAGTATTTCTGGTAGTGATAATGTAACAGTTGCAAAAGAAAGTGATGTTTTAATTTTATCAATTCCATATGAAAATATTGATACAGTATGTTCAGGAATATTATCTGAAATTAAAAATAGTTGTGTTGTAGTATCTCCAATTGTTCCAATGACTAAAACTGATGTTGGATTTGAATGTGTTTCAATTAAAGATAGTAAACCATTTTCATACAAACTTGTTTTAGAACATATGAAAGACAAATCAAAACTTGTTTCAGCATTTCATGTAATTTCTGAGAAAAAACTAATCAACCCAACACTAGAATTAGATTATGATATCTTTGTTTGTGGAGATAGTAAAGATTCAGTTAGAGTAGTAGATGAATTGATTAATGAAATTAAAGGTTTAAGATCAATTTACTTGGGACCAATAGAATTATCTTATCTTGCAGAAATGTCAACACCATTGTTACTTAATGCAATGATTAGAAACAAAATAAAGAATCCTGGAATTAAAATCATTTAAGAGCATTTTTCCCATCATGAGTTCTGAGTATTATAGACGAGGTAGAAATTGGTTTTCAGCTATAGGTGTAATGTTTTGTGTGATGGCCGGAATCGTTCTTGTTAGACAATTATTAATTTGGGGAGTAGACTTTGTTGAAGAATTTTTATTTAATACAGAAATAACTAACGAAAAAGTTTCAATGGCAATGTTGGGCTTTGGTATTTTTATGATAGCATTAGGATTTAGAAAACATGAGCAAAAAAGATGATTTTTTAAAATCGCAAAAAGTGTTAAGATTAGCAACTATTGGTAAAAATAAGATGCCTCATATTGCACCTGTATGGTATAGATATGTAAATAAAAAAATCCAAATTGGGACAAATGCAAAAACGCGAAAAGTAAAAAATGTAATAAAAAATAACAAGGTATCATTTTGTGTAGATGTTGGGATTAATGCTCCAAATATTTATGGAGTTATGGGGCAGGGAGAAGCTAGATTAATTTTAGAAAAAACCAAAGTAAAAATAATCGCTAAAAAAATTCTTTTACGATATTTTAAAACATTGGAAAATAAATCGGCACAAGAATTACTAGAGGATACTGATTGTATAATAGAAATTGATCCTCAAAAATACTCGGTTTGGAATTATTGAGAAACAAATTCTTCAATTTTATTCATTGCAGAATCTAAAATTTTCATATCAGGAAGATAAACTAGTCTGAAATGCCCACTGCCGTATTTTTCTCCAAATCCTGAACCATGAACAGTAAGTACGCCTTTAGATTCTAATAATTTTGTAACAAATTCTTTGTCAGTTCCAAATCTATTATCTTCAATTTTTGGAAATGCATAAAATGCACCTTTTGGAGTAGGACAAGATAATCCTGGCATTTCATTAAGACGTTTTACTACAAAGTCTCTATGTTTTTTAACTTCTGAAACAAAATTTCCAATATAGTCTTGAGGACCTCTTAATGATTCAAGGGCTGCATGTTGTACTGGAAGACTAGTTGCAATTCTTACTCTAGCAAGTTTTGGTAAATTTTCTCGTAACGCATCAAGCTTTGATGATTGATTAAATGCAATGTATCCAATTCTCCACCCAGACATTAGATGAACTTTAGAAAAACCATTTAGAATTATTACAGGAGAATCACCTGCAACTTTACCAATGCCTACAAATTTTTCATCAAAAATAATTTGATCATAAATTTCATCACAAATAATGTATAGATTGTGTTGATTTGCAATATCTACCAAATCTTTGAGGGATTTTTCATTAAATACAACACCTGTTGGATTGTTTGGACTGATCAAACAAATTGCTACAGTCTTTGAGGTAATTTTGGATTTTATATCCTCAATGTCGGGTGTAGAATTATTCAAATCTACTGCAAACTCTATAGGAATTCCACCATGTAATCGTACATAGGATGCATAAGGTGGATAATATGGTCCAGGTAATAGTACTTCATCTCCTTCTTCTACAATTGATGAGATTACCATGTCGAGTCCTTCTGAAACTCCATTTGTAACTAGAATTTCTTCAGATGAAATAGATAATCCTTTAGCATTTTCTTTTTTAGCAATTTCTTGTCTTAATTCCAAAAGACCTTCAGATGATGAATAGTAATTTTCACCTTTGTTAATGGCATCAATCAAAGCTTGACGCACATTATCAGGTGGTTGAAAACCAAATTGAACAGGATCACCAATGTTAAGATAATCTACGTTCATTCCTTTTTGTTGTACTTTTCTTGCAGATTCCACTATATCTCTAATAGCATATTCAACACCTGCTACTTTTTTTGATACTTTCAAAGTACCTAGACAGATATTTAGGCCTGTTAAATTCTTACTTGTTTGGACTCGTTGCACAGTCTGGATAGTGCGAGCGGCTTCGAACCGCTAGGTCGAGGGATCGAAGCCCTCCGAGCCCTTTAGATTATTTTATTAAACAAATAATTTACACAGTCATTAAATTGAAAATATCATTATTTAAAATAGGAATCATACTAAGTGTGATAGGAATAATTTGGACATCAGTGATATTTGTAGAGGGTGAAAAAATTTCAGAAGAATTTACTTTAGAATCACAGCAATCTCACAAAGTTCAATTATATTTTGAAAGAGAAGGTGTAGGATACTATAAAATTCTCATGCCTGAATTTCTAAAATATAAAATATTTGCTCAAGTTTTAGATGAAAATGAAAATATAATTTCAGAAAAAAATGTAGAGACAAAAATGTCTGTAAGTTACTTTGATTTTGAGAATAACGGAAAATATACAGTAAATGTGGTAAATACATTAGAGCATCCAATTGAAGTACAAATAGAGTTAGGGGATACAAAAGTAAAAGAAATGATTTATTCTGGAATTATGACTTTTGCAGGAGGAATTATGATTGTTATTTTATCATTTGTTAAATTAAGAAATTATAGGATTGAGCATCCCGATGAAAATATCACATGAATGTAGATACATTGTATTGTATGCCCAAAAATTAAAGCAAAATTAAAGACAAGCCAAGTTGTAAAGAAAAGAAAAGCAATTATAGATAACGGGATTAAGATTTTGAGTTTAGTGTGTTCTCTATTTTTTAATACTAAAAATCCACCAAGTGCTGCTAAAACTAAACCTAATTCTAATGGTTGATGTGACCATGAAATTAATCCATCAATACCATAGACATCATGAGAAACAGAATCTACAAAACCTGCAACTAGTTGAATTGTAGCGCCAATTACTACAAGTAAAATTCCAGTTTTTAGAGTTCCATGTACAGACTTTTTCATTAAAAGAAGAATTCCCAAAAAACCAGCAGCTGCAACCAAAGAAACTCCAAAATAAACAACCATGTGTTGAATACTCCAAAAATATTCAGGTTCATTTACCAAATGGTTGACTGCATCCCAAAATCCTCCAGAAACTGAAATGAATGGTCCAAAAACTGCAAGAATAGAAACTAAAGAAACTAGTGTTGTAGTTGGCATAGGAATAGAATTTATCAGATTTGAAACTAGTTTCATTTTGATTTTTTTCAAAAAAAGCACTATTTGAAATATTGTAAAATTTTCAATTTGAAAAGTTGAATTTTGTGAGTAATTTTCCCAATTAACTATATTAGAACACAAAATGTACAGAAATTATGAGTCCTGGAATTGGATTAATGAAAAGGAGGTTAGAAAAAGAAAAAGATGCAATAGCTCTTGCAGTATCAGGTATTGCAAAAAAATATGATGTGAAACCAGATACTATCAAAAGTCTAGAGACAAAATATCATGAAGATGCTGGAGACTGGTATGTTGCATTAGGATGGGATGAAAAAAAGGCAATTATTCAAATGGATTCAGTTTTAGGAACAATTACAGAGATTAAAGAAATTTAATTATCAAATGATTTTTGATATACAGTATGACTAGTGCAATTGTTCTTGGGGGTTCTAGAGGAATTGGTAAAGCAATTTCTGACGCACTCAAAAAAATAGAAATTGATGTTTTTGCAGCCTCCAAAAATGATATCGATACTTCAAAATTGAAGAGCGTGAAAGAATTTGTAAAAAATCATAATCAAACAGATATTTTGATTCTTAACACAGGAGGTCCAGCACCAAAACAATTCTTAGATATCACTGAAGATGATTGGAAATCATACCACAATCAATTATTTTTAGGATTTTGTACAATTTTGCAGAATATAAAAATTAATGATGGAGGATACATATTTTTGATTAGCTCAAATGTGATTAAAGAACCAAATCCAAAATTAATAATTTCATCAGCATATCGTGCAGCATTTAGTGAAGTTTTTAAAATATTAAGCAAAGATTATGCTCAAAAAAATATTAGTTGTATTAACATTGCACCAGGTCCAATCAATACAGATAGAACTCAAGAATTAATTGAAAATGTAAAAGAATTTGAAAAATCTTTACCAATGAAGAGATTAGGTGAGCCTGAAGAGATAGGAAATTTTGTTAAAGCAATAATTGAAAATAATATTAAATATCTAACAGGGGTTACAATAAACTTTGATGGTGCAAATTCAAACTATATTTTTTAAAAATGAACAATATAGAATTTATACATAATTAAAAGAAGACAATCATGAAAGTAATTTCCATTAAAGATAATTTACCCATACTAGAAGATCATCCTGAATTAATTTGTGGGGACAAAGAAATTATTGTAAAATTAGAGGCATGTGGAATTTGTGGTTCAGATATTGGAAATATTTTTGGAAAATCATCAAAACCAACAAAAAAAATTGGGCATGAAATTTCAGGAATTATTTGTGAAGTTGGAAAGAGAATTATTGATTTGAAGATAGGAGATAGAATAACAGTAAATCATCATTGTCCTTGTCAAAAATGTCATTTATGTACACATGGAAATGAAACTATGTGTGAAAAATTTACAGAAGAAATTGAACCATGTGGGTTGGCAGAAAAATTTTTAGTTTCAAATTGGATTATTGAAAATAAAGGAATTTTTAAAATTCCAAATGAATTATCCTATAAAGAAGCAACCCTAATTGAACCATTTGCATGTTGTTTAAGATCTTGGAAAAAAATTCGAGTTAAAAAAGATGATTCAGTCATGATATTTGGGTTTGGGACTATTGGTATTTTTCATTCAATCATTGCAAAAGAAAAAGAATTGAATAGAATTATTGTAGATTATGATAAGTTTCGACTAAATTTTGGTGAAAAAGAAAATCTTGGAGATGATTTTCTAAATATTAGTAATTCAAATTTTGAGGGATTTGAAAGATTTTTTGAAAAAATAGATTTATGCATAATTGCTAATTCCGATATTTCCTGCCTAACTAAGGCTATTGACATAGTAAGAAAAGGAGGAACAATTCTATTTTTTGGAGAGCCCAAAGCAAATTCTAGAATAAAAGTAGATCTTTCAAAAATATATTCTAAAGAAATTAAAATAGTTACGAGTTATTCAGCTACAAATCTTAATTTTCAAGAATCAATAAAAAAAATTTCAGAAAATCAAATTAATTTAGGTAATTTGATTACACATGAATTTGGGTTTGAAAATTCAGTAAAAGCTATAAAATTAGCTAATGATGGAAAAAATAGAATTAAAGTAGTTATTTCATCAAATAATTAATTTTCATTTTCTTTAAAGAAGTTCTGAATTTTGTTTTTTATTTCAACTACAGGTATTTTATCATGAATATTTGATTCAAATGAAGTTCCAATCAAAGGGGAATTCATAGGATCTTTTGAAATTAGTCCATGTGAACCTTTAATCAATGAAGTATCATGAGAAATTGTTTTAGATTGAAAATCAATGAATAGCTCTAACGGATCATATCCAGGTTTTCTATGAATGTCAACATTGAATGTAAAATCAGGAGCATGTTTGATATCATCCCACCAATAATAATTAAACCATGAATCAGTATTAGAACAAAGAATCAAATCTCCACTTCTAGGATGATTAATTTTGAATTCTTTTTGTAAATTATTATCTAAAATAGATCCTACAGATTCGTTATTAAAAATAGATTTAACTTGATCTAAATATCCTGGTTTGATGTAAAGATGAGCAATCTGATGATCTACCAATGCAAAAGCTTTACTAAATTCATAATCAATGTAATCTTTTTCTTCAATTCTTCGTGTTGAAAGTAAACCATGTTGACGTAAAAGGAGATTTGGTGAAACAGAATTATTAACTTCATTAAAATTGTATTCTGATAAAATCATTATTTCATAGGTATTAGGAAATTCTTGATTCAAAAAAAGAAGAAAATCTCCAATTAGGGCATCTAATTCATCAACACTTTTTTTGAATTCATCACTATTAGGACCAAATTTTTGTGAAGTATAATCAAGATGTGGAAGATATGTAACTAAAAGATCAGGAGAATGTTTTTGGATAGTAATTTTTGCTGAATTAATTATCCAATCACTGGATTTTAATGAAGAAAATGGGCCCCAATATGATTTTAAATCAAAAGTTCCAAGAGATTCAGTTATTTTTTCATAAAAATTTTCAGGTTTTGAATAACACCACATCACCATTTTATTTTCTAGATGAAGTGGTTTTGGTGTAAGAACTACATTTGAATTAGCATAAAGGGAATTTTGTAAAAATAACAAGGCTGTAAAAAAATTAGGTTCATTTTTTTTTAATAAATCCCAAATTCTAGGTTTTTTCACTAAATTAGTAGGTTGTTCCCAAAATGAAATTTTCTTAAAAAGATCATCATAATACCCGTTAGAAATAATTCCATGTTCTGACGGATAGGTTCCAGAAAATATGGATGCTTGAACACTGCATGTTACAGCAGGAAAAGAGGGTTCAAATGAACCATATGAACCATTTTCTAAAATTTTAGAAATATTTTTTGGTTTTAATTTTTCAAATTGTTTTTTTGATAATCCAACAATATCTAAAACAATTAATTTTTTCATAATTTTTATGGTAACTGGATAGAAATAAACTCATAGATATTATGTCAAGTATAATTTTTTTGCAATAAAATATGCTGGAATAAATAGTAATGATACCAAAATAGATGCATAAATTGATGCTAAAATTGAAACCAAAGTGGCATCTAACAGTATAATTGAAAGTAATTGAAATGTAATTTGATTTTGAATTTTTTTCTTAAATAATACATATAATTGCATTACTGAAAATAATCCTAGAAAAATTAATGATTCAATTTGGAAATTATTTATTAGTAAAACAGAAACATATCCAATTGTAATTAAAATAAAAATATGATTCAATTTTTTAGAAATAGATGTAATCAAACCAGATTCATTTTTTGCAAAAATACTAATCCCTCCCACAAAAATCCCTACGGGGATCGCATATTGAATGATATCAAAGGTAATAGAAAGTATTGAAAATCCTAACAATACATTTAGAAATCTAATAAATGAGAGATTAAAAATTCCCAAAAATGAAATAAATTTTAACTTATAATTATAAACAATAATCAATGTGGTCATAATTAATGAAATAATTAATGAGGGATATCCGACAATAAATGCAAAGAAATTTGCAAGAATTAGAAGAATAACACCAAGTAAAAATGCATTTTGTTTTGATATTTTTTTAGATGGTAATGGTCTATCAGATCTTTCTTTTTTATCAATTTGTAAATCAAAATAATCATTAAATATCATGCCTGAACAGAACAGCATTCCCGAAGTTATGAGTAGAAAGGGGAATGAAAGAACTTGAGTCTCAGAAAATGAAAAAAAATAACCAATCAATACATTACTTAATACAGTAAAAATACCTGGAATTCTAACCAGTTGTAGATAATCTTTAAACATTTTCAAGAATAGGTTTTAGAAACCTGATTGATTCAATAGCAGCTTCTTGAGGATTGTCTTGATAAGGATAAAGTTCTACAGTAATAAATCCATTATAATTAATTGACTTTAAGGAAGAAAAAATTTCTTTAAAATCAATGGAGCCATATCCAGGAATTAAATGGTGATGTTTTCGTGATGAATCAATATCTTCTAAATGAATATGACGGATATAATCTTGCATTTTATGAATTAATTTTGCAGGATCTTCATTTACACAAAAAAAATGTCCGATATCAAAATTCAATCCAAGATATTTGGAATCAAATTTTTCAATAAAATTTAGAAATTGGTTTGAATTTTCTATTAATAGATCTGGTTCAGGTTCAACAAGTAAACAAATTTGTAATTCTTCTGCCAACGGTAATACTTCAAGTAATCCTTGTTGAAAAAGTTCTAATTCTTTTTCTGTAGTTTGACTAGTTTTAGGACCACCAGGTTCTGTTGAAACAGTTTTAGCTCCAATAAGATGAGCTAGTTTTAAACAATTTTTCGTATGCTCAATTCGTTTTTGTCTATAATTTGAAGATTCTTCAATCCACGAAGGGTGATGAAAATCTTCAATTGCATTCATCATAAATCCATTTAGATTTGATATAGACATTGAATTTTTTTTAAGAGACTCATTAATTGATTTTATTTTCTCATCTGAAATTGGAGGAAATGCATGAGGAATATCACACATTATTTCAACAGCATCATACCCTGCTAAATGTATAGAATCAATGCATTCTTCAATACTATAATTCCTATATGCATTTGAACTAAATGCAAATTTCATTTTATTCATTAAACTTGTAATTTTTTGATTGTTTAAAAAATGAATTTGGGTTTGAAAATAATACTTTTTGAATTTCTTTTAGACTAAATCCATGGGATTCCATTTCAAGGGCTGTTTTAGGGACACTTAGTGGATCAGAT
>Ga0257125_1002628_pt1 | contig 14273 bp, 16 predicted proteins | sample SI106_200metaG_FD_190183 | JGI IMG/M metagenome (GOLD analysis project Ga0257125, IMG submission 190183) | Marine microbial communities from Saanich Inlet, British Columbia, Canada - SI106_200 | ecosystem: Environmental > Aquatic > Marine > Inlet | place: Canada: British Columbia | collected...
ACGAGCCTCCTGGACCTGATGCCAACCCTGCCCGGACTGGCGGGGGTGCCCGAGGCACAGCGACGCGAGGCCGTGAAGGATTTGCCCGGCCGCGATTTTTCCGGCGTCCTGGCAACAGCTGAGACCGCATCCCCGCAAGCGGTGCGCCCCGGCGTCCTGTTCAACTACGTCGGCCCCATGACCATTGATTCAGGTTATCTCTTGTCGGCTATGACGGCAGAACTCCAGGGTAAACCGACGCCGCCGGTGACCGAACTTCAATCCAAACTCCATAAACGCGGTTTCCTTAGTTTTGTTTTTGATGGCCAGTACAAGTTCGCGCGTTATTACGCGCCTTCCAACTTCAATACGCCGGTAACGCTCGAGCAAATTCTGCGCGACAACGACCTTCAGCTTTTTGACCTGAAGAACGACCCGAACGAGACGCACAATCTCGCCCTTGATCCGCAAAAGAACAAGGATCTCATCCTGCGCATGAACGCTTTGCTGAACGAACTCATGGCCAAGGAAGTGGGCAAGAATGACGGTAGTTTCCTACCTGCCGCGATTCGCCCCAAGCCCCGGTGAGCCCGTGAAACGCATTTCTCGCCTCCGCCATCGCATCGTTCCTTTGACCCAAGCGGAGATGTTGAGCCGCACCTTGAGACAGGCCGGCGTGGCCCACAGACTGCGATAGCTGCCTCGAACATCGGCCTGTTGGTTTTGCTGGTTGGGTGCGCGCTTATTGGCCGGCTAACCTTAAGGTTAGTGATCATGATGAGATATTGATTGGACTTATTCAGGAAATACGAAAATTAATTGAAGCACCTAAGCCCAAGGGCAAAAAGCAATCAATCGGTTTTATAATTTCGGGGTCAAAAACGGCGATATAGGGCTCTGAAGCACTCATTTTTCGGATGTTATTACAGGAATATCAACAAATTGGCGTGGCCGACCCCGGATCCCTCGCCCCGGATCCCTCGATTGTTCCCGGATATGCCGTTTCGGGCAACATTACCCTGTACAAGGGAACAGGGGGGAAACTTTAATCAGTGGTCAACGGTAGGTTTAGCCGCAAATTGAGTTTTGATCCCATTTAGATGCCGCCATCATTACATCAAATGACGCCCCCAATAACGGTGAAATGGCGCAATCTCATCCTCTTGGTGATGGCGGAGGTCCTGATTTTCGGCCTCTGGTTCTCGGCTTCTGCAATTCTGCCCCAACTGACGGAAGAATGGCAGCTTAGTGGCGCGGAGCAATCCTGGATGACCATGAGTGTTCAGATCGGGTTTGTGTTTGGTGCTTTTATTATCGCCCTTTTGAACCTGGCCGACCGTATTGCTTCAAGTCGCCTGATTGCAGTTTGTGCTTTGGGGGGTGCGGCCGCCAATGCGGGCATTGCATGTTTTGACTATTCTCCCTTTCTTGTCTTCCTTTTACGTTTTGCTACCGGCATGGGGCTGGCCGGAACTTATCCACCCGGCATGAAACTGGCTGCAACATGGTGCAAGGAAGATCGCGGCCTGGGTATCGGCCTGTTGGTGGGGGGGATTGTCCTGGGGAATTCCGTTCCGCATCTGATCAATGCGTTTCCGCTTTTGAACGGCGATGGTATGCCACACTGGCGCATGGTGATTCTGGGGACCTCCTTGTTAGCTGTTCTGGGTGCCCTTATGGTGGGAACCGGGGTGTGTGACGGCCCTTTTCTGTCGGGCGTGGCCCCCTTTAACTGGCGCTTTGCGGGAAAGGTGCTGAGCGACAGGCCCACGAGGCTTGCCAATTTTGGTTATCTGGGTCACATGTGGGAGCTTTACGCCATGTGGACATGGGTCCCTATCCTCTTGATTGTCAGTTATGGTGCTGCCGGTTGGAGTAGCCTTTCAGCACGTTTGGCCGGATTTTCCGTGATTGCGGTGGGGGCTTTCGGCAGTTTGGCGGGCGGTTTTCTGGCCGATCGTTTCGGCCGGTCGAGAGTGACGGTGGCCAGCTTGGTCATGTCGGGTGCATGCACGCTGTGTGTAGGTCTCTTCTTTTCCAGTCCGGGGCTCCTGACGGTTTTGTGCCTCCTGTGGGGGTTCACGGTGGTCTCCGACAGCGCTCAGTTCAGCGCGGCTGTCAGCGAACTCGCCGACCCTCGCTATGTGGGCACGGCACTGACGGTTCAAACCACCTTCGGATTTCTGCTGACGATGATCTCAATTCGAATTATACCGCCAATGGTTGATGCCATTGGCTGGGAATGGGCCTTCGTAGCCCTTTTACCCGGGCCGGTTTTCGGGGTTTGGAGCATGCTTAAGCTCCGTCGCATGCCGGAAGCAGAACGCATGGCTTCGGGGAATCGATGAATGGCATAAAAAAAGTATTTGAAAAGGAAACGAGTTTGGGTATGAGTAAGGAAGCTGCGAACCTAAAATTTGCGTGGGCGACCCCGAGCCAGATCCAATAAGGCGCTTCACTTGGCACCGCAAGTGAGCTTGCTGAACCCCGCAACAAAAGAAACAAATGAAGAACCCAGACAGAGAAACAGTATCACGACTTGATGCGCTTCCTAATATTGGAAAAGCGATGGCGGATGATCTCCAATTGATTGGTATTGATCATCCAAGGAAGCTGATTGGAAAAGAACCATTTGAGCTATATGAGGCGCTTTGTACAACATCAGGGAAAAGACATGATCCCTGTGTCATTGATGTATTTATGTCGGTTATCCATTTTATGGAAGGCGGAGACCCTCTTCCTTGGTGGTCATTTACCGATGAGCGAAAAACGTATATTACCCAAAACCAAAGGAGATAATTCATAACTCCGAATAATAGTCTGCGGTCCTTGTGGGGGCCGGAGGAGGCGCCGGTGAGCTTGTCGTTCGAATCAATATAATATATAATATTGGTTGATATTAGGTATGAAAATAATATAGAATGTATACCATTATGCAATTTGAATTTGATAGGCGAAACAACAAAATGAATAAGAAAAAACACGGGATCGATTTTACCGAAGCACAAGATTTATGGGATGATCCGGATCGAATTGAAATTCCAGCAAAAACCATTGATGAATCCAGGTTCCTTGTGATCGGTAAAATTTCTAAAAAGTACTGGTCCACGATCATTACTTACCGTGAAGACAATATCAGAATTATTTCTGTGCGCCGATCCCGAAAAGAGGAGGTTGAAATTTATGAAAGCTAAAGATTTAGATAAAAAGTTTGATTCGGGGGAAGACATTACCAAATTCCTTGATATTTCAAAAGCCAAGAGACATGGCCAGGACCAGAAAAGAGTCAATGTGGACTTTCCTGTATGGATGATTCATAGCTTGGATAAAGAAGCTAAAAGACTGGGTGTCCCTCGACAGTCTATAATAAAAATCTGGATCGCTGAAAGGCTAAAAGATTCATCCAGCCAAATCTGACAGACTGATAGATATCCGTAGCCTTTTATTTGTAGAAAGTGAAATTGTAAATTGGCTTATTTATTAAAACATTTTGATACCGAGCTCATAAAGTTCAATATCACTTCAAGTGTTATAGAGGGGTTATCCATAGAAATTATTGAGAGTCATGATAGATACAATTTTCTTCTTCCCATAGACCTGGAACTTACCAATAACGGGCTTCTGAAATGGCTCAAAAAACGGATTATACCCAAGAATAGAGCTTTTGTTCAAAGTTTTCTCGCAAAACTTGGACTTAATGTTAATGACACCAAAGGCATTATTGATATTTGTAAAGGCTTATCATTGAATGATTGCTACTGGATCGTGGATGATGCATTTAACGGATCTTTTGACAAATACAATTTGTATGACAATCGATTCAACCGTATCTTATCCTTAATTGCCTACACAGGTTATGGCGATACGCAACGAAGTGGGTTTGTTTCTACGCCGGAACTGACAACAGGTGGTATGCTTGCCAAATGCTGGCGCCGAATAAACGGCAAGATAATCCTTTATAAAGCTGGTTCTACCGGTGCTGCCAATACAGGCAATGAGCCGTATTCTGAGTTTTATGCATTTCAAATTGCTGAGGCAATGGGATTGAATGCCGTTAAATACAATTTAAAGAAGTGGAAGGGCCAACTTTTCTCTACGTGTGAATTGTTTACACGTAAAGAACTATCCTATATTCCAACCGGTAGGATTGTGACTGAGGGGGGATGGGGTGCCGTTATCAGTCATTACAAGGCACTGGGTGTTATGCATTATAATTCACTGGTGGACATGCTGATTTTTGATGCAGTTATCTGTAATGAAGACAGGCATTTCGGGAACTTTGGACTTATTGTGGAAACCAACACAAACACCATAATAGATACGGCGCCTGTATTTGATCACGGTTTATCTCTTTTCAACTACGCCATGGACGATGATATGCAGGATGTTGATGCTTACGCCAAAACAAGATTGATGGCGACTTCACAGGATTTTTCGACCTTTTCAAAAGAAATAATCACAAAGAACCAGAAGGAAAAATTGCAAAAGCTAATAAATTTCGAATTTGAAAAACATTCAACGTACAATCTATCAACGTTCCGATTGAAAACGACCGAGAAATTTATTCAAAAAAGAGTTAAAGAACTTTTAGCAGTATAAACGCCAGAATCAGAATTTTTTATCTGCCGTCTTTCGCGAAAGCAAATCCGCGTTCGATGGCTTTTTGATTGGCTTCGAAAAATTTGTCCTTCCCTTTCATGGCCGCCTGCATTCCCTTGATGGTCTCTTCCTGGGAGAGAAGACCTGTTTTGGCACAAACCGTTCCGATCATGACCATGTTCCCTCCGCGGGCATTGCCCACTTCTTTGGCCAACTCCACCACGGGCACCTGTAGAAATTCGATGTCCGTGCGGGAGGGTGGATCCGGCATCAGGGATGAATTCAGGAAAATAAGCCCGCCCTCGATGATGGTGGGTTCGAATTTGTCCAGGGAAGGGCCGTTCATGGCAACCAGCACATCCGGGTTTGATGCCACGGGGGAAGCAATTTTTTTGTCTGAGACGGTCACCGAGCAGTTGGCGGTGCCACCGCGCATTTCAGCGCCATATGATGGAAAATAGGTGATATTGAGACCTTTATGCATTGCCCCGTGGGAGAGAACATACCCCATGAGCAAGACACCCTGGCCACCAAAACCTGCAAAAGTCGTCCGGGTAATCATTTTTTATCCTCGTATCCACTGTCATCTTTGATCACACCCAAGGGGTAGGTTTTCACCATTTCCTCATTGACCCATTCCCAGGAAGCCTTGGGTGACATTTTCCAGTTGGTGGGGCATGGTGATAGCAGTTCAACCAGTGAGAACCCCTTGTCATCCAACTGACACTGAAATGATTTCTTGATGGCTTTCTTGGCGCGTCTGATCTGTTTGAGCGTCGTCAGCGAGCATCGCTCCACATACACAACGCCGTTGCTGATGGCCAGCATCTGTGAAATGTCGATGGGGTTGCCGTGCCGACGCTGATCCCTGCCTCCGGGTGTTGTGGTGGCGCTCTGCCCCAGCGTTGTGGTGGGCGCCATCTGACCGCCGGTCATGCCGTAAATGGCGTTGTTAATGAAAATTGCTGAGATACGTTCACCCCTGTTGGCCGCATGGATGGTCTCCGCGGTACCGATGGCCGCCAGGTCTCCATCTCCCTGGTAGGTCAGCACGAACTTGTCCGGGTGCACCCGTTTTATGCCGGTGGCCACTGCCAGGGCCCGGCCATGGGGGGCTTCCACCATATCGAAGTTAAAATAGTTGTAGGCTAAAACCGCGCAACCCACAGGCGGAACCCCGATGGTCTCTTCCCGGAGGTTCATCTCGTCCAGGCATTCCGCCACCAGGCGGTGCGCAATGGAATGCCCGCAGCCGGGACAGTAATGGGTCGGGTTATCTTTCAGGGATTCCGGAAAGCCAAAAATCTTTTTATATGCTACTTCCGCACTCATACGTCTATCCTCCTGCCTACTTTTCCGTTCCCCGTGGCAGCGGATCGCAGGAAATCGGCCACGTCCGCCGGGGTGGGGATGATGCCGCCGGGCATGCCGTAAAAATGAATTTCAGCCCGATCGCCCACTGAGAGCACCACATCTTCCACCATTTGACCCATGCAAAGCTCGAACACGGCGACTTTGGACACTTTTGAGGCCAATTCCCGTAAAGGCGCCGTTGGGTAAGGCCATAGGGTAATGGGTCGGAACAAACCCACGTTCAGGCCTTCGGCCCTCAACTCTTCAATGGCGCTTTCAGCAATTCTGGCCGCCGTGCCGTAGGCCACGATGATCATTTCGTCGTCATCCTGGGTTTTGGTTTCCCATCGCAGTTCATTGGCGGTGATTTTATCATATTTTTCCTGCAGGTGCAGGTTGTGTTTATAAAGTTGTCCGTCCTGTCCCAGGAGCATGGAAAAAAGCGCCCGGGGTTCCCGGCCTTTGCATCCGTCCAGGATCCAGTCTTTTTTGGGAAGGTCTTCAAGTTCGATGAAATCGGGAAAAACCACCGGTTCCATGACTTGTCCCATCAAACCATCTCCCAGCAGCATGACCGGCGTCCGGTATTTATCCGCGATATCAAAGGCAACGGATGTTAAATCCGCCAACTCTTGACATCCTGCCGGCGCCAGAACCGGGGTTCGGTAGTCGCCATGGCCGCCGCCCCGGGTGGCCTGAAAATAGTCGGCAGCGGACGGGGCGATGTTGCCCAGTCCCGGGCCGCCTCGCATCATATTGATAATCACTGCGGGAAGTTCCATTCCGGCCATATAGCTGATGCTTTCTTGTTTCAGAGAAACGCCGGGCGAAGATGAACTCGTCATGGTTCGGCCGCCCGCAACGGAGGCGCCATGGACCATATTGATGGAAGCCACTTCGCTTTCACCTTGAATAAAAGTGCCTCCGACCTCGAGCATTCTTGCGGAAAGATACTCGGGCAACTCGTTCTGGGGCGTGATGGGGTAACCGAAGTAGTAGCGGCAGCCGGCTCGGACGGCCGCTTCCGCAACGACGTGGGAACCATTCATTAACATTTTCTCACTGGGCACGATACACCTCAATCGCTACTTCAGGACAGACCGTGGCGCATTGTTTACACGCGATACATCCCTTTTCGCCTTCTGGTACGTTTTCCTTGTAACGAGCAGGCGAATATCCCTTCTTGTTCGGGGTCTCGTCCACTTCGATCATGATGTTCGGACAGGTTTCGATGCAGATATGACACCCTTTGCATCTTTCCCTGTTGATCGTTATTTTCCCTTTTTTTGCTTTTTTTGTCATAATTTGATGTCCATAATTTTGAGGGCTGAATAAGCTTTAAGCACAACAAGCCACTAGAAAGCGTCAATGCCAAAAACCTCTGAATCGAAAATATCTATTTGCATGGGGAGATTTTGTCAAGGAAAATCTATTCTTGAGCGGCTATTTTTCCAGAAAACCTGGAGAGGGAACATCTAAAATGCCCCTATCATCAATGATATCTACAAAATTGCCAAGAACGGTTTTCAGACGCTTTTTAACAATCAAGAATAGAAACAGCGCCATATGGAAGAACTGGATAATTATATGTCCCGCCCATACGCAAATGAGGTTTTTAGAGGCATCTGTTTTTTCTTGATTTAGAGCAAGTCTTTTAATATATGTACGAAGGTCACGATTTTCGGATAATTGGCGCTTGCTCATCCGGGAACGGGAGAAACAGACTAAATATTTGATATTAATTAGATATTTTATGGAAGGAAATCCCATTTATTAGATTTTGAGATTTTTTTAAAATACCAAACAAGAATGAATTGGATCTAGAATCATGCCGGGAAACCGGACAAGGTTCTGACGACTTGACTTGACTGCTGATTTGAGCAGGAGAGATGGTAAATTAAGGAGGCATAATGGAAGAACGTTTAGAAAACATTTTATCCCGCTACGATGGCAAAAACTTTGAACTGATTCCAATTTTGCAGGAAGTTCAAAATGAATTCGGTTACCTTCCGGAACCGGAGATGGGCGAGGTTGCCAATTTTGTTGGCTTGCCTAAAAGCCGGATCTATGGCGTGGCAACATTCTTTGAGCAATTCAGGTTCACGCCCATGGGGAAAAACAGGGTTACGATTTGCAGGGGGACTGCCTGCCATGTTCGTGGAGCCCAGAGAATTACGGAAGAAATTGAGAGAAGGCTGGGTATCAAAGCCGGGGAAACAACAGAAGATCTTGAATATACGATAGAAACAGCGGCCTGCATCGGTTGTTGCGGCCTGGCGCCTACGATTGTTGTTAACGAAAAAACTTATGGACATTTAACTCCCGCCAAAACAATCAAGATCCTAAACAAAAACGAGGAGGCAACCAAATGAGCGAAAAGAATCAAACCATACTCATATGCCAAGGTACAGGCTGTGCATCCTCCAATTCTGCTGAAATTCAAAAGGCCCTTGAAGACGACATTGCAGAAGCAGGGTTAGATAATAAGCTGGATGTCAAGCTTACCGGGTGTCATGGATTCTGCCAGCAAGGCCCCCTTGTTATTATCGAGCCTGAAGGTACATTTTACCGCAATGTTAAGATTAAGGATTCAAAGGAAATCGTTGAATCCCACTTACAAAACAATAAGCCGGTGGAGCGTCTTTTTTACAAAGACCCAAAAACCGGGGCGCCTGTTCAGCGTCATCAGGACATAGAATTTTACAAAAAGCAGCAGCAGAGGGTATTACGCAACTGTGGACACGTTAATCCTGAAGAAATCAAGGACTATACGGAGCTTGGCGGTTATGAGGCTTTGAAAAAGGTTCTCTTTGAGATGACGCCGGAACAGGTTATTGAAGAATTGAAAACATCCGGTTTGCGCGGAAGAGGCGGCGGCGGCTTTCCGGCCGGGCGCAAATGGGAAGCAGGGTTGCAAGCAAAAGAGAAGGAAAAATACATCGTCTGCAATGCTGATGAGGGAGATCCCGGCGCGTTCATGGACCGCTCCATGTTGGAGGCCGATCCCCATTCCGTTCTGGAAGGAATGATTATCGCCGGTCACACCATTGGTGCACAAAAAGGGTATATTTATGTGCGAGCCGAATACCCCCTGGCGGTTAAACGTCTTAAGGTCGCCATCCAACAGGCAACCGATATGGGGTTTCTTGGCGACAACATCATGGACAGCGGATTTGGTTTTGAAATTTTACTTTTTCAAGGTGCGGGTGCCTTTGTCTGCGGCGAATCAACCGCATTGACTTTGTCCATGGAAGGTAAAAGGGGAATGCCCAAGGCGGCTCCCAGACCACGCACAACAGAAGAAGGCCTTTTTGACAAACCCACTTTGTTGAACAACGTCAAGACTTTCGCTTATGTTCCTCAGCTCATCAACCGTGGCGGATCTTGGTTTGCGAGCATCGGGACCGAGAAAAGCAAGGGAACGGCGGTCTTTGCCTTGACAGGCATGGTGGAAAACTGCGGTTTGATTGAAGTACCCATGGGAATCACTTTGAGGGAAATCATCTTTGATATCGGAGGGGGTATTCCCGGAAACAAAAAATTCAAGGCCGTTCAAACGGGAGGACCGTCGGGAGGCTGTCTGCCCGAGTCTTTCCTGGATACACCGGTGGATTACGATTCACTGATATCTGCCGGATCAATGATGGGTTCCGGCGGCATGGTGGTGATGGATGAAAGCACCTGCATGGTGGACATCGCCCGCTATTTTCTGGATTTCACCCAAAAGGAATCGTGTGGCCAATGTACTCTCTGCAAACTCGGCACAAAGCAGATGCTGAATCTTCTCGAGGAGATTACCCAAGGAAAAGGCCGCCCCGGAGATATAGACTTACTGTTGGAGATCGGCGAAGCGGTGAACGCCGGTTCGCTTTGCGGTTTGGGACAGAGCGCTGCGAACCCCGTGCTGACGACCATTAAATATTTTCGAGAAGAATATGAAGCTCATATCAACGAGAAACACTGCCCTGCCCTGGCATGTAAAGCGCTCATCTCATATCGTATTGATGCTGAAAAGTGCAAGGGCTGCACAATGTGCGCCAAGAACTGTCCGGTCGAAGCCATTACCGGAGAGAAGAAAGAAGTGCATATGATTGACCAAGTCAAGTGTATTCGATGCGGTGTGTGTATGGAAAAATGCCCGAAGAAATTTCGCGCAGTGGAATGCGTCCAGGGACGTTTAAACGAAGGAGGTAAATAGTGGGAGACAAAATAGAACTCACAATAAACAGCCAGTCGGTAATGGCTGACAAAGGGATGACTATACTGGAGGCGGCGCTCGGAAAGGGAATTTACATTCCGCATTTGTGCCATCATCGTGAATTGGAACCCGTGGGCGCCTGCCGGCTCTGTCAGGTGGAAATCGCCGGCAAATGGACAAAAACGGTGATTTCTTGCAAAACCGAGGTGCGGGACGGAATGGTAGTCCGAACCGAAACCCCTGAAATCAATAAAATGAGGCAGATAGCCCTGGAACTGTTAATTGCCGACCACGATACGGACTGTCTTGCTTGCGCCCAGAACACCAAGTGCGCGTTGCAGCGTGTGGCCGATCATGTGGGTATAAATAAAGAGCGGCTGCAACGGTTGAAACCCCGGGGAGAAAAGTTGCCCATTGACGACTCCAACCCGTTTTTTAACTTTGACCCCAACCGGTGTGTTTTATGCGGCATATGTGTGCGCACATGTGACGAGCTTCAAAACATTCAGGCCATTGATTATGCCTATCGGGGACTGGAGACGAAAATCGCCGGTTTTGGAGACAGGTTGCGAATAGAATCCAATTGCGAATCATGTGGAGAGTGCATCGTCCGGTGTCCGGTGGGGGCATTAACCGAAAAAGACTACCAGAGACCGACCCACCAGGTAAAAACGATTTGTTCTTTCTGTGGTTGTGGATGCGGACTGATACTGGGTGCTCGCGACAATCAGCTGGTCAGTGCCCGAGGAGATGTGAGCAGCAAGGCCAACAAAGGCAGGCTTTGTGTCAAGGGCCGCTTCGGCTACAAGTTCGTAAATCACTCCGACCGTCTGACTTCACCGCTGATTAAGCGAAACGGTGAGTTTGTCAAGGTGGCGTGGGATGAGGCCTTAGACCTGGTGGCGGAAACTTTTTCCAAAAGCAAAGGCGAAAAGTTTGCCGCTATTTCTTCGGCCAAGGCCACAAACGAGGATAACTACGTCCTGCAAAAGTTTGCACGGGCTGTTATGGGCACCAACAACATTGATCATTGCGCACGTCTCTGACATGCTCCCACTGTGGCCGGTCTGGCCACCTCCCTGGGCAGTGGTGCAATGACAAACGCAATCAGTGAACTTGGCGGCGCCTCAGCTATTCTGGCCATAGGTACCAATACCACTGCTACCCATCCCATCGTCGCACTCCAGGTAAAGGACGCGGTTCGAAACGGCTCTAAACTCATTGTTGCCAATCCCAAAGAGATTGAACTATGCCAGTTTGCCGATATTTTCCTCCAGCACAAACCAGGCACAGACATCCCTTTACTTATGGGAATGATGCGTGTGATTTTGGAAGAAGAGCTTCATGACAAGTCCTTTATCGAGAGTCGTTGTGAGGATTTCGACGCTTTCGAGAAGTCTTTGGCCGAGTTCGATTTAGATACAGTGGAAAGGACTACTGGCGTGCCACGGGATAAAATTATCAAAGCCGCCCGGATCTACGCCACACAAACGCCTGCCTCCATTATCTACTGTATGGGCATCACCCAACATGTTCATGGTACCGACAACGTTTTGGCCACCAGCAACCTGGCATTGCTCACGGGGAATATCGGCAAACCCTCGTCGGGCGTCAATCCCCTTAGAGGACAGAACAATGTTCAGGGTGCCTGCGACATGGGTTCTCTGCCCAATGTTTATCCAGGGTACCAGGCGGTAACTTCCCCCGAGGCCAAGGCAAAATTTGAATCCGCGTGGGGGGTTGAGTTGAGTGACAGACCGGGGTTGACCCATACCGAGATATTTGACGCATGCCATGAGGGTAATATCAGTGCACTCTACCTGGTGGGTGAAAACCCGGTTCTGAGTGAAGCAAACGCCAACCACGCCATAGAATCCATGAAGGAAGTTGATTTTTTGGTTGTGCAGGACATATTTATGACAGAAACCGCAGAACTGGCAGATGTGGTATTGCCGGCGGTTACTTTTGCTGAAAAGGACGGCACCTTTACAAACACCGAACGGAGGGTTCAGCGGGTGCGCAAGGTTATAGATCCTGTCGGGGATTCAAAACCCGATTGGTGGATAACCTGCCAATTGTCCAAACGCCTTGATGGTAAAGGCTTTGACTTTTCAGATCCCGAAGAGATCATGGAAGAGATATCTTCACTTACGCCCTCCTACAAAGGCATCTCCTACGCTCGGCTGGAAAAAGGTGGCCTGCAATGGCCCTGTCCCACAACCGATCATCCGGGTACGGCATTCCTGCATGCCGAAAAATTCGGCACTGACAGCGGCAAGGGGAAATTTAGGCCCCTGACATATCGGAAACCTGGCGAAGAACCGGATGCTGAATACCCTCTGGTTCTGACCACCGACCGCAGTCTGTATCACTTCCACAGCACCATGACACGTAGAGTATACGGACTTAATGTCTTGAAAAACGAAGAGCTTTTGAATATTCACCCGGAGGATGCTTCCAGATTTGGGGTATCAGACGGCCAGATGGTGAGGGTGGTATCCAGGCGAGGTGAGGTGGAGGTAAAGGCGAAGGTTTCGGATAGCTTTTCCCCAGGGACGGTGTCGATGACTTTTCACTTTGCCGAAACCCCTACCAATGTACTGACGTGCTGCGAATTGGATCCTGTGGCAAAAACGCCTTCAACGAAGGTTTGTGCCGTGAAGCTGGAGAAGGTGGCCTAGAAATCGAACGCTGATTATTATGGAAGCACTGAAGCCGGTTTTTTAAACCGGCTTTTTTTTTGCTAAATCCCCTGAAGACTACATAAATTGGTCCAATAAATCCCCCCCGCACCAGCCTGTCTGTATTCTTAACCTAACGCCTTTCTGTAATTGTCTGATATGCAAAACCTTTGACCTTGTCGCCGGTAGGGTAGAGCCAGCAGGCAAGCATTCTTTGCGGCATGATGGAAATGTTGCATGCAACAGTTATGATGCAGTCTTCTGTATTGAAAAATTAAATAATTTAAAATGTTTATGCTGAAATCTAATGATATCTATATGTTGCGATTAAATTTCATTATTATGGTTAAATATCAGTAGGATACGGGGGTAATATTTTTTTGGCACAGCTTTTGCTCCTTAAAATGGCAATCTCGGCTCAACAAATCGATCTGCTAATCATGGTAATAAACCGGGGGGAGCAATGGCAAAGCTGGTAAAGAAATTTGAGGAAATGAGCAAGAAGGACATCCAGGAAGCGGGAGGAAAAGCCGCCAACTTGGGCGAACTCACTCACGCTGGCTTCAATGTGCCGCCAGGTTTTTGCGTGACCAGTGACGCCCTCCCCTATCTCATTAAGGAATGCAGTCTTCAACCCAGAATTGACGAAATAGTCGCGGGTTTTAATTATGAGGATTTTGGTGGTATGGATGAAAAAACGGCTGAAATCAGGGAGCTGATCTCAGCCGTTGAAATACCGGCTGATCTGCATCAGGAAATTAGTGCGGCTGTAAAGATTCTTGAAGATCCGGAGCCGCCTTTCGTTGCTGTTCGTTCTTCGGTGGCGGTTAAAGACAGCGCCATCTCATCTTTTCCCGGTATGATGGACACCTATCACTACCTCAAAGGGGAAGAAGAGATCATCGAACATATCCGGAAGTGCTGGGCATCCTTGTGGACCACACGGGCTACCCTCACACGCCACAACAAAAACGTGGAACATCATCTGGGGTTGATTGCGCCCATCGTACAGAAAATGGTGCATTCTGAGATCGCCGGCGTACTGTTCATGGCCAATCCCATCAGCAGCAACAGGGATGAGATTGTCATCGAGAGCAATTGGGGGCTGGGAGAATCAGTGGTATCCGGAAAATCCATGAATGATTTTTATCTGCTGAGCAAGTCCCCCTTGAAATTAAAAGACAAGAAGATTTCCAAAAAGACACTCATTATAACCTTTGACGAGGAAAAAGGTTACGGCCGAAAGGAAATGGCAGTGGCCCCCGATAAAATGGATGCGATCACCCTTTCCGATGGTCAGGCTGAGGAGTTGGGAAGGATCGGCCTTAAAATTGATGAACTGTTTGGTGGAGCCCCTCAGGACATTGAATGGGCCTATGCGGAGGGCGATCTCTACATTTTGCAGAGTCGAAATATTCGAACACTAAAAGCCCAGGGATGAATGTCATTTCAAATTCAAGAAA
>Ga0257125_1002652_pt1 | contig 14181 bp, 11 predicted proteins | sample SI106_200metaG_FD_190183 | JGI IMG/M metagenome (GOLD analysis project Ga0257125, IMG submission 190183) | Marine microbial communities from Saanich Inlet, British Columbia, Canada - SI106_200 | ecosystem: Environmental > Aquatic > Marine > Inlet | place: Canada: British Columbia | collected...
AAAAATAAAAGAAAATATATTGATCACAATAAGGAGTTTGGGGACTCTCTCCGCTTTCTATATATCGTGTTTATTTGTATAATAGTACTAGCGCTTGTTAGTTTGATAGTTCATCAATACTTTGATCCTAATATAGAAAATATAGTGAATGTGGCTTTGGATATAACTATTGCTTATATAGAAATGCTTAAACCAGAGCCGCTTGAGTGGGTTTTATATACAACAGGACTTATTTTATTGCCATTTGTAATATTACCAACACATTTTATTTTAACTAATTATACAAACTTTCTAAATAATAAGCGCATATATAATGTTACTTGGTTAGCTGTATTTATGGTAGCTATACTCGCATTGGCCTATGCTGGGACCCAAGAATGGGGAGTATGGTACTATAAAGTATTCTTAGAGAAGAGTGTTTTTAATATTGCTACTGTTATTCCATTCTTTTTATTAATAATTATTGGTATGCTTATTTATTTTGATAAATTAAGTATAACTAATGCTAGTAAAAGAGCATTGTTTAAAGGGATAGATGCAATATTTAATATAGTTGTTATATATTATCTACTGTTATCATTTTCTATAAATATTTTTGACATCAGCGCCTCTAAATGGGGGTGGGCTCATTTGGATGCAATTTACTATTCAGTTGTTCAGGTTGCTAATAGTGATAGTGTATTGTATGTTGATAGATTTTATAATACCTATGGCCTATACCCTCATATTTTAGAGCCAATATTCTTACTGGTAGGAGGGGTAAGTGTACTTAAATTTAGCATCATTCAAGCTTTACTTGTGTTTACATCTTTTTGGATTATATACTATGTAATGAGCCGACTGATAACCAACAGAATTATTGTTAGTACTGGCTTTTTATCAGTCATATGGGCGCAGTATTATTATACAAGGTTCGCAGATATGTACATCAGTCGCTCAATGGAATACTATTTTCAATATACACCATTAAGAATAATATTCCCTTGTTTAATATTGTTGCTTGCATACAAATATATAGAACGTAGAAATAATTTCATCCGGCTCTTTGGATATATTGCATCTGCCTTGTCTTTAATCTGGAATCTCGAAACTGGGATAATTGTTTCAATAAGCTGGTATTTGTTTATTTCATATATTAATATAGGAAGTAACGCAAGCGTTAGAGAAGATGTTATCGCATTATTTAGAGAGTTATTGATATTTATTGGAATTATATTTTTAACTTTACTTTTATTTTATATGTATCTCTATATAAGGTACGGCGCTTATATACAACTGCAAGATGCTGTAGAGACACTTAGAGTATTTGCCCTGTTAGGGCATGGAATGCTTCCAATGCCATTGGTAGGGCCGTGGAATATTTTGATATTGATTTATATTTTAGCATTTTCACATGCATTGATAAATATTAAAGATAAAGATAATTCAATAATATTCTTATTAGCAATAATGGGGTTTGGACTGTTTTATTATTACTTAGGTAGAAGTGCCAATGGGAATATTCATCATGTATCATGGCCTGGAATTATTCTACTTATTTTGTATGCAAACAAACTCCATAAAAAGTTTAGTAAAGGATTGGGGTTAAATCACGAGAAGGTGTTTTTTATTGGCATTATTACTGTAGTTTTTGGATCAGCTATTAGTATGATTTATTATATGCCAGACGGTATTAATAAATTAATAATTGACAGGAATCAAATATTAAATTTGGATAAAGATACTATAGTTAAGTCAAATGTTGCTTTTATAAAAAAACATACAAAGCCACTTGAAAGGGTGCTAATACTGTCAGGCCGCCAGGCCGTGTATCATTCTGAAACAATGACAGCATCATCTTTTGATACAGGGTTAATAGAGTTGTTTTACAAGGAAGATTATGATAGATTAATTAGCCTTATACAAGATAGCGATATTAAGATATTTTTTGATAAAGATCCAATCGCAATGACGCAGAATTTTGTATGGAAGTACAATAACAATCATCTTGCTTCCGTAATAAAGAATCGGTATAAAAAAATTGCATCATCTAATAATATGGATTTTTTTTCCAAAATAAAATGATGGGCGGACCATGCAATATAATTAACCTATGAAGCAAATATCTTTGTTGAAAAAAATAAACATATTATTCGGTAAATCAGAACTGAAAATTCTTGGTTTTCTATTTCTTGGAATGATATTAACAGGGATATTTGAAATTATTGGAATAGGTGCAATAATGCCATTCATGGCTGTAGTTATTGACCCTACCATAATTCATGAAAATATATATATATCGTATATTTATAACCTCTTGAGTCTTGAAGATCAAGATGAGTTAGTGCTATTTTTTGGGCTGTCCATGATGGCAGTTATTTTGATTTCAAACATCTCTCAAATTTTGATAAATTGGGGGGTTATTTATTTTTCAAACAATCAGAGCTATAAGCTCTCTGTGAAACTACTTAATCGATATTTAGAACAACCTTATAGCTTCTTTTTAAATAAAAATACTTCTGAAATGACTAAAAATATCATATCCGAAGTAAACCGTAGCATGATAGGTGCTGTTCTTCAGGCTCTAGTTGTGGTATCAAAGAGTGTTATTATTGTATTTATATGTTTGTTGCTTGCGTTTATAGACCCAGTTGTTGCTGTTGTCTCAACCGGTATCTTGCTACTTTCTTATACTGTAATACATAAATTAGTTAAAAATAAAGTAAGCTCTATTGGAGCTGCCTTAACAACAGCTAATTTTTTATTATATAAAACTGCTGATGAGGCAATGTCTGCAATAAAGTATATTAAGTTAAGAGGGTATGAAAAAAAATTCTCTAATTTTTTTCATACCCCTGCAAAGGAAATCTCTATTTATGACACAAAGAGCTCTCTAATTTCAATATTTCCAAGGTACATTTTAGAGATTATTGTTTTTGGTGGAATGGTTGTTATTGTAATTATTAACATGAGACACTCTTCTCACGAGGTTATGTCTGTTGTTTCTCTTTATGCACTGTCTGGATATCGAATTATGCCAGCAATGCAAGCAGTATATAGTGGCATAATATCTATAAGGTACAATTTGTCTGCTATTGATCTGCTAATTTCAGATCTTTCTAGAAAAGGTGTGGCTATAAATCCAGAGTATAATCAAGCCTTTGTTAAATTTAATAAAAAGTTAATAATTGATAATGTTTGTTTTTCTTATACAGGTACAGAACAATTAGTGTTAGATTGCCTTAATGTAGAAATTGAGAAGAATACAACTGTTGGAATTGTTGGTGTAACAGGCTCAGGAAAGACAACTTTAATTGATATCCTGCTAGGCTTACTTAGTCCAAATGATGGCGATGTTATTGTAGATGGTGTAAAAATTACTGAGCATAATTTGAAAGATTGGCAAAAGAATGTAGGTTATGTCCCTCAATCTATTTATCTGATGGATGACACAATTAAACAAAACATAGTATTTGGTATTGCTGATGATCGTATTAATCATCGGCAACTTAGAAAAGTTATAGAAATGACCAATTTAGATAGTTTTATTAGCACGCTGCCGAAAAAATATGAAACCTTTATCGGGGAGAGGGGGGTTAGGCTTAGTGGGGGGCAACAACAGCGTATTGGTATTGCAAGAGCGCTTTATCATAATCCTGAGGTTTTGGTGTTGGATGAGGCGACAAGTTCTCTAGATAATATTACTGAAAATGCAATTATGGATGCAATTCACGGTTTGTCTCATAAAAAGACAATTATCATGATTGCGCATAGGTTATCCACTATAAAAAAATGTGATGTTATACATGTAATAAATAATGGTCAAGTGGTTGGTAGTGGCAGTTATGAGTATCTAGTTGCAAACAATAAAGAATTTAGAGATATGGCTGCTACTATGTGAGTAATGATAGCCCTATGTTGTATTAATCGGTTTATTTAATAAGAGAGTGTGATTATATTAATAGAATAGAGAGTTTTACAATCAATATGAATGACATACGAGAAGTTCTAATGATATATAAACGAAATTTTACTTGTTTTTGAGAAAATTAGAGTGACACTTCAATAAATAATGGTGATCTATTAATTCGGCTAAACTAGTTGAGTCAATAAAATTAAAAGAAAAGAGGTTAGTTATGGCAATGCAAAAAATATTATAAGTATGAAAGTTCTTGTTACTGGCGCCGACGGTTTTATCGGCTCTCATCTGACCGAAATGCTGGTTGCAAAAGGGCATAAAGTAAAAGCCCTTTCTCAATATAACTCGTTCAATAATTGGGGCTGGTTAGAAGATGTCAACTGTAAAAGTAAGATCAAGGTACTTACTGGCGATATTCGCGATCCACACTTTTGCAAACACATAACAAAAGATGTGGATATTATTTTCCATCTTGCCGCTTTAATAGCCATTCCTTATTCCTATATCGCACCAGACAGTTATGTGGATACTAACATAAAAGGCACACTAAACATCTGCCAAGCAGCGAAGGAAAATGGGAATATACGGGTTATTCATACATCAACAAGTGAAGTCTATGGTACAGCACAATATGTACCTATCGATGAAAACCATCCAATGCAACCACAATCCCCCTATAGCGCAACCAAAATAGCTGCTGATGCAATGGCAATAAGCTTCTTCAATGCTTTTGAATTGCCTGTTACCATTGCAAGACCATTTAATACTTACGGACCAAGGCAGTCTGCACGTGCTGTGATTCCCACTATCATTACCCAGATTGCTAGTGGTATGAAAGAAATCAAATTAGGAGATATTTCACCAACTAGAGACTTTAATTATGTCGAAGATACCTGCAGAGGATTTCTTGCCATTATGGATAATAATCAGACAATTGGAGAAACTATTAATATAGGTTCGAATTTCGAGATTAGCGTGGGAGACACACTCAACCTCATTAAAGAGTTGATGGACAGTGATGTTAAATTCATCATAGATGAGCAACGTATCCGACCAGAAAAGTCCGAAGTATTTCGTCTTTGGTGTGACAATACTAAGATAGAGAAGCTTACTGGATTTAAACCACAAGTTGGTATTCAGGAGGGGCTAAAACGAACTATTGATTGGATCACACGGCCAAATAATCTTAAATCCTATAAAGCAGAAATCTACAATGTTTAATAACTTTGTACGGTTTGTGCAAGAAATGTATAGCACAACAGAGTTAATTCCGCTTCATGCGCCACAATTTAATGGAAATGAAAAAAAATACTTGCTAGAGGCTATAGATTCAACATTTGTATCTAGCGTAGGTGAATTTGTTGACAAATTTGAACACAAGGTGGCTGAGTATACAGGTGTTAAGTATGCCGTTGCTACGGTTAATGGTACTGCAGCACTTCATATGGCATTACAATTATCCGGAGTTAGGAAAGATACAGAGGTAATTACTCAATCACTTACATTTGTAGCAACCTGCAATGCTATTTATTATTGTAATGCAAAACCAATATTTATTGATGTAGATAAAGAAACATTAGGCCTTTCTCCAGTAAGTCTAAAGGCCTTTCTGGAAGAGTATGGTGAACTACGGAATGATGGTTGTTGTTGGAATAAAAAAAGTAACAAGAAGATTGCAGCATGCCTTCCTATGCATACTTTTGGATTCCCTGTACGATTGCAAGAGATAAAAAAAATTTGTGATGATTATCATATAGAATTGGTGGAAGATGCGGCGGAGTCATTAGGTAGTCTATACAAAAATAAACATGTTGGGATGTTTGGAAAAATTTCTGCAATTAGTTTTAATGGTAATAAAATTATCACTTCTGGTGGTGGTGGAATGATTCTTACTAATAGTAAAGAGCTTGCTATACGAGCAAAACATCTTACTACAACTGCAAAAATAGCACATCGTTGGAATTTTGAGCACGATGATATTGGTTATAACTATCGTCTCCCTAATCTCAATGCGGCACTAGGTGTTGCACAAATGGAAGAATTACCAGAGCGACTTGCAAGTAAAAGGATAATTGCTCAACACTATCAAAAGTGGGGCGATGATTATGGATTGCAATTTATGCGAGAACCATATGAAACACGATCAAATTATTGGCTAAATGTAGCTCTCACTCAAGATCAACAACAAAGAGATATTATGCTTGAAGTTACTAACAAACATGATATTATGACGCGCCCGACATGGAGTCCTATGCATAAATTAAGAATGAATAATGGATGTCAGAGGGATGAGCTAATAAATACACTCTGGATACATGAAAGAGTAGTTAATGTTCCAAGTAGCGCACATTTTAAGAATTAATTTTAGGAGTATTTTGTGAAATCCACTGTAAGAGTGATTCCGAGGCTGGATATTAAAGGCCCAAATCTAGTAAAAGGAATAGAATTCGAAGGAAATAGAGTGCTAGGTGTTGCAGAGTATTTTGCAAAGACTTACTATGAGGCTGGTGCTGATGAGTTAATCTACCAAGATGTTGTTGCTAGTTTGTATAGGAGAAATGGGCTATTAGATATTATTAGAAAAACATCAAAGGAAATCTTTATCCCCCTTACCGTTGCGGGGGGCATAAGGAGTATCAGTGATATTAGGGAGGTCCTTCGTGCAGGTGCAGATAAGGTAGCAATTAATACAGCGGCTATTAACAATCCAAACCTAATTAAAGATGCTTCTAAAATTTTTGGAAATCAATGTATAGTTTGCTCTATTGAAGTATATGACTATAAAGGTGAGTATCAATGCTGGACTGATTACGGAAGGGAAGTTACCAATTTCAATGCAATTGATTGGGCAAAACAGGCAGTGGATCTTGGGGCTGGAGAACTTCTTATAACGGCAATTCACAGAGAAGGAACTGGTAAAGGATATGATCTGGATCTAATTGAGCAGATATCAGATGCAGTAAGTGTGCCTATTATAGCATGTGGCGGTGCAGGCAATAAAAATGACCCGTCACAGGTAATTAAAGAGACGAGCGCAGATGCAGTTTCTATGGCATCGATTCTACATTATCATTATATGAAGTCTATAGATACGCATACAATGAATCTCAGTTAAGGATGGGCATGCCTATTGATTCAGGTAATATTGATTTTTTGCGAGAAGGGTACGGAGGAAGTAAAGAGCTAATGGTTGAGCCTTGTTCAATTTCATCTATTAAGGAGGTTATTGAAGAATGTGGCAGACCTGTAAGAAAGTTTGTAGTTGGAGGGGAGTAGAATGAAGAACATTTCAGTTTCAATAATAGATTATGGTCTTGGGAATCTTTTTAATATCCAAAGAGCTTTTGACGCTATCGGAGTTAATAGTATTATAAGTAGCAATCCAAAGGATATTAAAGAGTCATCACATCTACTTTTACCTGGAGTGGGGGCTTTTGAAGAGGGGATGGAAAATCTAAAAAAACAAAGTCTGGTAGAGACAATTTTAGAATTTTCAGATAGCGGAAAATCAATTCTCGGTATCTGTCTTGGCATGCAATTATTAATGAGTCAATCTTTTGAAGGGGGTGAGCATAAAGGACTTGACCTTATAGAAGGTGAGGTTCTGCCGTTAGAGAAAACTCCAGAAATTAAAATTCCTAATATTGGCTGGACTGCGTTAATGAAAAATCAAGAGAAAGAAAAGAGTAGTTCATTGTTAGCAAATCTTCCAGAAGATCCGTATATGTATTTTCTACATTCATATCAAGTGCAAGTAAATGATTCAAATCATATTTTATCTAAAACAATTTATGGAGACAATGAATTCTGTTCTAGCGTACAAAAAGATAATATTTATGGATGTCAGTATCATCCAGAATTAAGTGCTGTTAACGGACTACAGATTTTAAGAAATTTTGTAAACATATAAAAAAAGAGTAAGCTTTATGAGTAAAAAATTATCAGAATTAAAGTATACGTTGGATAATCAGTTTGATGAATTACCTAAAGATGTTGTATATTGCAAGAATTGTGTTGTTTCTAATCAAAGACCAAGAACTGCATTTAATAAAGACGGTGTATGCTCTGCATGTCAATGGGCTTATGAAAAGGACCATGTTATAGACTGGAAATCTCGAGAAAAAGAGTTACAAGATCTATGTGATAGATATCGTAGTAATGATGGTAGTTTTGATGTCGTTGTACCCGGAAGTGGGGGTAAAGACAGTGCTTTTGTTGCGCATCAATTAAAACATAGATATGGGATGAATCCATTATGTGTAACTTGGTCGCCATTTGAATACACTGAAATTGGTTTTAAAAATTTACAAAATTTTACTCGTTCAGGTTTTACAAATATAATAGGTCAAGCGGATGGTGATTTACATAGAAGAATGACCAGACTGGCATTTGAGCTAAAAGGCGATGCATGGGAGCCGTTTACCTATGGCCAAAAAGCTTGGGCCTTTCACATCGCACAGAAGTTTAATATTAAACTTATATTTTATGGCGAAAATGGAGAACTAGAGTATGGAGGCTCCGAAAAATATAAGAATTTGCCAAAAGAATCTCCAGAAGAATGGGATCGTGAGTATTTTAAAGGGGCATCAGTTGATGCACTTATTCAGAATGGAATTGAGATGGGGATTTTAAAGAAAGAAGACCTTCGAAATCCAACGATATCATTATATAAGCCACCATCTCCAGATTTAATATTAAACCAAGGTATAGAAATGCATTGGTTTAGTTATTACAATAAATGGACACCGCAAGAAAATTATTATTATGCTACTAAATACACTGGGTTTATCAATAACCCTGAGGGAAGGTCGGAAGGTACATATACTAAACATGTAAGTTTAGATGATAAAGCAGACGGATTTCATTGGTATTTAAGTTATATGAAGTTTGGTATGTGTAGAGCATCTCGTGATGCGCAAACTGATATTAGACGTCATCATATAACAAGGGATGAAGGGGTAATATTAGTAAACCGATACGACGGAGAATTTCCTAAAAGGCATTTTAATTGGTTTTTAGACTATGTAAATGTATCAGAAGATTTTTTTTGGCAAGTTATGGATTTATATCGTGAAAAATCTAATGTTTGGAAAAAGGTTAATGGGAAATGGGAAATGACAAAACCATGCATTTAAGATCGAGTTTTGATAACCAATAACCATAGGTTGCCTGTATTTCATAAATGATTAAGATATTTACTTTAAGCAATAGATTTTGAACCAGAAAAGAAAAATTTGTGTTATTACTGGAACCCGTAGTGAATACGGACTTCTTTTTTGGTTAATGAAGGAGATTCAAAGTTCAAATACATCTGAATTACAAATTATTGTAACTGGCACACATCTTTCACCAGAATTTGGAGAGACGTATCGTGAGATCGAGAAAGATGGATTTTTTATTAACAAAAAAGTAGAGATCCTTCTCGCATCTGACTCACCCGTAGGAATCAGTAAATCTATGGGCCTTGCGATGATTGGATTTTCAGATGCCTATGCAAATCTTAACCCAGATATTATTGTAGTTTTAGGTGACCGTTTCGAAATCTTTGCCGCAGCTAGTGCTGCAACTGTTGCAAGAATACCTATAGCGCACTTATCGGGCGGTGAAACAACAGAAGGTGCATTTGATGAAGCATTTAGGCATTCTATAACTAAAATGTCACATTTACATTTTGTTTCCACTAAGAAGTATAAAGAACGAGTTATTCAACTTGGAGAGCAGCGAGATGAATTTTTAGATGAAACTAATTCGCAAAATGTTATGGCTCGTCCAATTTGGAAATTAATGAGTGAGTTGTCAATATTTCAAGATGCTGAATGTGGAGATTTGACTAACTCAGAATGGCTGGAGCAAAGAGTTGTCAACATTCCTAGTAGTGTAATAATTTAAACTAAAATATATATGAAGCCTATTGATTTTTTTCCTAGATTTAATACCCTCTCAAATAAGTCTTTGAGTGTTGATTTTCATTTACACTCTACATGGACTGATGGAAAAAATTCAATACAAGAAATTATTGATTTTTCAAATAAAAAAAACATTGACTCGATTGCAATTACAGATCATATTCGAGAAAAATCTACATATTTTGATAATTACGAAAAGGAGATTAGACTCCTCAATGAGACTAATAAAATTAATTTATATGTCGGGTTTGAGGCGAAAATTTCTGATTTTTTTGGCAATATAGATGTTGATAGTAAAATTGCAGATCGTGCTGATATCGCAATTGTTAGTGTGCATAGATTTCCATTGGGAAGGAATCTGTATAAAGCATCAGAATTCAATAAAAATATTTCTCAAGAAATAGAGTTGGAATTAAGTTTAGCTGCATTGAAAAAAGGTGGGTTTAATGTTTTAGGGCATGCTGGAGGCATGTCAGAAACGCAGCATAGAAGTTTTCCCATGAGTTATTATGAAGAGATTATTTACCAATGCCTTAAAAATGAGATCGCTTTTGATTTAAGTGGTAGATACCACCGAAGAAATATTAAAAAATTACTCCCGCTACTTAAAAAACACAATCCTTTTGTTTCAATTGGATCAGATTCGCATAGCATTAATCCCATTGGAAGATGGAATGATAATTTAAAGGGACATTTGTTATGAGCGTAATTGCTATTACTGGGACAGGGTCTTTATTTGGTCAGGCGATAATAAAGTCAATTAAAAATTCATCATTCTCAAAATATAAGTTGATTGGTATGGATTATTTCTCTGACACAATTGGCTCGTATTGGGTTGATTGCAATTATATACTGCCAGATATTTTTGATAAATCAATTACTGATGAGTTTTGGCTTGAGTCTATTATCTCAATTATTATGGAGAGTGGTGCTAAAATTTTATTTGTAGGTGTTGATTTTGAGCTGCATTTGTTTGCAAAGCATAAAGACACTATTGAAAACTTGACAGAATGTATTATTGTCGTAAGTAGCAAAGAAACTATAGATATTGCAGATGACAAGTACTTAACTTATAAATTTTTAAAAGATAATAATCTTTTTTTTCCAGAAACATTTTTAAAATCTGAAATAGATGATGCAATTAAAGAAAATAAGATATCTTTTCCGGTAATTGTTAAGCCAAGAAATGGCTATAGGAGTGTCGATGTTTATATTGTTGACAATGCTAGCGATCTGCACAAAAAAATACAAGTAATTAAAAATCCAATTATTCAGGAATGTATTGGAAATGATCAAACGGAATACACATGTGGTGTGATTGCATTTAATAAAAGTATAAAGAAGAGTATTATTTTAAGAAGAGATTTAAAGGATGGAAATACAAGTAAGACATATTTAGAGAATGATTTCCCTGAAATCATAAAAGAGTATATTGAAACTGTATCTGCAAAATTAGATCAATTTGGTGTTTGTAATTTCCAATTAAGAATTGATAATAATGGTACGCCAAAAATATTTGAAATTAATGCGCGTCATTCTGGAACTACTTATATTAGAGCTATTTATGGATTTAATGAGGTGGAATATATTTTGGAGTATTTATTCAATAATAAAGAAATGGAATTTGAATTGAGAGAGGGTATTGTTCAAAGATATTTTGATGAGTTTTTCATAAAATATAATAAATGAATATTTTAATCACAGGTGCAAATGGCCTTATTGCACAAAATTTAATCAAAAAAATAAACAATACGCATAATATATATTTGTTACTTAATGGGGAGGTGTATGAGTTTTACAATAATAAAATTACAGTAAATTTATTAAATGTTAATCATGTACAGTCTTTATTAAAGGAAAAATTAGAATTTGATATATTAGTGCATACAGCATCTAAAATGGCTGATAAAAATAATTTGGAAGATATAGACCTTTTTTTTGATAATATTTCTATGTATAAAAATTTAGTTTTAATTGTTAATAGATTTAAGCCGAAAAAGGTGATAAATTTTTCTTCTATTGCGGTATATCCTAATAAAGATGGAATATATTGCGAGAATTCTGAAATATTACCTTCAGTTAATAATGATGGTTTATATGGTTTATCCAAGTTTTGCGGTGAAAATTTATTGGATTTTTGTTGTAAAGGGACTGGTGTCGTTAACCTAAGAATATCACAAGTATATTCAAAAAGAAGTGATAGGATTTTTGAAGTAATGAAAAAAGAATTGCTAGAGTCAAATAAAATTAGCGTATATGGAAACTGCAATAGAGTAAGTAATTTTATTACTATTGACACTCTTGTAGAAAAAATATTATTTTTTATAAATAATGACTCATACGGAGTATTTAACATAGGTGATGAGAATTTATCCTATAAGGATCTAGCTTTGTCAATTATTAATAAATATGGCAATAGTAGGTCAATTATTAAATGTGTCGACAAAGGGGTGTCTTCTAAAGTGTATATTAATACAGATAAATTAAAAAATATAATGGAAAAATAATATGAGCTGTAAAATATGTAGAAGTGTCAAACATATTGATATATTAAAACAGCTAGATACCCCTATTTGGTCTGGTTATATCGGAAAATCTAGAGGAGAATCATTTCTTTGTATTCTGAAACAATGCACGACATACGGGAAGATTTTTTTTTGGGCATGAGATTCAATCAATGAAAAGTTTAAATATTAATAACTATGATTGCGTAGTTATTATCCCAACCTGTTTTTCTGGAGAAATTTACAGTGTATAGCGCAAGTAAAGAGGTGTTTATAATTGCAGAAGCTGGAGTTAATCACAATGGCTCGGTTGAAATAGCTAAAAAATTAATTAATGTTGCAGCTGAATCTGGCGCTAATGCTGTTAAATTTCAAACATTTAAGGCTGAAAATGTAGTGACTAAAAATGCACAAAAGGCCAACTACCAAAAACAAACCACTGATACACTAGAATCACAATTTGATATGATTAAAAAACTTGAGCTTGATACTAATACTCATGAAGAGTTGATCTCTTATTGTCAAGAAAAGAGAATTACATTCCTCTCTACGCCGTTTGATCATGATTCGATTAACATGTTAAGTGATTTAGATCTTGGTATCTTTAAAATACCCAGTGGTGAAATTACTAATTTACCGTATTTGAGGCATATTGGTTCATTAGGAAAACGGATTATATTGTCTACAGGAATGTCAAATATTGCAGAGGTTGGGGAGGCGTTAAACATCTTGACTAGTTCAGGAACAGAAAAAAAAGATATCACCGTATTGCACGCAAACACAATGTATCCAACGCCAATGGAAGATGTAAATCTGAATGCAATGCTAACAATCCAAAAAGAGTTTGGTGTTGCTATAGGCTATAGTGATCACACATTGGGAATTGAAGTGGATATTGCAGCTGTAGCGATGGGTGCAAGTGTTATTGAAAAACACTTTACATTAGACAAGACAATGAAGGGGCCTGATCATAAAGCATCACTAGATCCTGAAGAATTAAAAGCTATGGTAAGTGCAATTCGAAATGTTGAAAAAGCTATGGGGAATAGCGAGAAGAAGGCATCACCAAGTGAGAGTGTCAATATTAATATTGTTAGAAAGTCGATCATTGCTAGTCAAATGATTAAAAAAGGTGACTTATTAACGGATAAAAACATTACCACTAAAAGACCCGGAGGCGGCATTAGCCCAATGAAATGGGACCAAATTATTGGAACTATTGCAGCTAAAGATTATCAATTAGATGATATGATTATTAACTATAAAAATTAGTAAATATTTAAAATGCCAAATTTTGACAGTAAAACAAGGCTGAAAAATGGCACAAGACACCCTAAAAGACATTGTTTACATCAAAAAGATGCGTAAAAACGTAATTTAGGGTTACTTTAGATAGAGGTGTAAAATTTCACTGCGAGTAAAATTTTAGATTTTTTAAGAATTGAGAGAGAATAATAAAAAACATAAGGAAAATTTGCATTATTACCGGATCTCGTGCTGAATACGGTTTACTTTATTGGCTAATGAAAGAGATTGAGCTGGATAATAATTTAGAGTTACAAATTATTGCCACAGGAATGCACTTATCACCAGAATTTGGTAACACCTATCAGCAAATTGAAAAAGATGGTTTTATAATAAATAAAAAAATAGACATACTACTTTCATCTGATAGTGAAGTTGGTATTGCAAAGTCAATGGGGTTGGGAATGATAGGTTTTGCTGATGCCTTTAATGATTTAAGCCCAGATTTGCTTGTTGTTTTGGGTGATCGTTTTGAAATATTTTCAGCGGTTAGTGTGGCGATGATTGCTAAAATTCCAGTGGCGCACTTAAGTGGTGGCGAGGCTACAGAAGGTTCAATAGATGAGCC
>Ga0257125_1002653_pt1 | contig 14180 bp, 16 predicted proteins | sample SI106_200metaG_FD_190183 | JGI IMG/M metagenome (GOLD analysis project Ga0257125, IMG submission 190183) | Marine microbial communities from Saanich Inlet, British Columbia, Canada - SI106_200 | ecosystem: Environmental > Aquatic > Marine > Inlet | place: Canada: British Columbia | collected...
GGTTAATGTCCCCCCCAGATTCCTCTCCCACCATTTTCACATATCCGCCAAGCGGTATGGCGGCCAGACAATACTGGGTTCGCCCAACTCTTTTTTTTAAAATTTTCGGTCCAAAACCCAGTGAAAATACCTCAACCCCTACCCCACAGAGTCTTGCCGCAATAAAATGTCCAAATTCATGGATAAAAACAAGAATGCCGATAACAATAATAAATGCTATAGCAGAGTGACCCATACGACCTCACTTTTATATCAAAGATTGTGCTTTTTCACGTGCCCAACAATCCGCTTCAATAATACCTGAAAGATCGGGATTGTCAATCCGTGTATGATGTTCCATTATGCTTGCAATAAGTCTGAAAATATCTAAAAAATCAATGCGCTTTTCAAGAAAGGCACAAACCGCCATTTCATTTGCAGCATTCATGACAGCTGGAAGAGTTCCTTTTTGCTTACAGGCCTCAAGTGCATATGAAATAGAGGGAAACTTTTGAATATCCGGTTTTTCAAATGTCAGAGAACCTATGTTTGTAAAATCAGGAAAATCCATCTGTAAATCAAGACGTTCAGGTTCTGACATGGCATAGGCAATAGCCCCCTTCATATCAGGCGCTCCCATTTGTGCCATGATGCTTCCATCTTTATACCCCACCATGGAATGAACAATACTCTGGGGATGGACAAGCACCTGAATTTTTTCAGGACTAACCCCAAATAGATGAACTGCTTCAATAATCTCAAGACCTTTATTCATCAATGTGGATGAATCAATTGTAATTTTATGCCCCATGTTCCAGGTGGGATGATTAAGGGCGTCTTTTAATGAAATATCCTTGAATGCATCAAAGGGCATTTCTCGAAAAGGTCCTCCGGAAGCTGTCAGAAATATTGTTTTCAAGTCTTTATTCTGGTTTCCCAAAAGGCATTGAAAAATAGCACTGTGTTCACTGTCCACAGGCAAAATTGAAACACCATTTTCCAGGGCTTTGGCCATAACTATCTCGCCTGCCATGACCAGGGTTTCCTTATTGGCAAGGGCAATCTGTTTTTTTGATTCAATGGCACAAAGGGCTGGTTTAAGACCCACCGAGCCCACCATGGCCAAAAGAACCATATCTGAATCCCCATAGGAGGCAGCTTCGCAAAATCCAGCTTCACCAAACAGTATTTGAGGTCTGTATGTCCCTTTTAATATCCTGGAAAGTTCCAAAGCTTTTGTTTCATCCAACACAGAAACCAGTTCAGGCTTAAATTCTTCAATCTGCCCGGCAAGACAGTCTATATTATTTGCTGCCGTCAATGCCTTTACCTGGAATCGATCCGGATGCATCTTGACAATTTGTAAAGCACTGTTACCGATTGAGCCTGTTGAACCTAATATTGACAGCCGTTTCATAAAACAAATACCAGATAGACATACAAAACAGGAATGGCTAAAAGCAACCCGTCTATTCTATCGAGCATTCCGCCGTGCCCGGGAAGAATCCGGCCGGAATCTTTAATGCTTGATGCCCGTTTCATGGCAGATTCAAACAAATCACCAATTTGCCCGGCAATGGAAAGCATGAAAGACGCTGGTATGGTAAGAAAGGATAAGGACAAGTCACTAAAAAAAACCTGACAAAAAATAAATCCGGCAACCATTGAGGCTGTCATACCACCAAGGGATCCTTCAATAGTTTTATTGGGACTGATGTTGGGAGCAAGCGCATTTTTCCCCAAAAAGGTCCCACTGTAAAATGCGCCCGTATCATTGGCAAAAATAACAATTAGCAGCCAAATAATCCAAAGAGTTCCCCCGTCCAGTTCTTTAATGAAAATCAGAAGAGATAAGGAAACCGGGATATAAACAATGCCCAGGACCTGCTTGGAAATGATATCGAATATGAAATGATTACCGGCAAACCGGGACAATACAAAAATTGATAAGGCCATAAGATTCATGGCAAGGATTAAAAACAAAATCTCCAACGACCCCAGACAGGCACTGATACTAAGTGCCATCGAAACAGTGTAGGAGATAATCTTTATCGTATTGGAAAGATAATCTTCATCATTTTTAAAAATGATTCTCAAGTATTCACGAATGGAAAGTATGCCGACAACTGAGATCAGTACGGCAAACAATAATGTGCTGCCCTTAATGAGTATCCATAAAATTATGGGGGCAAGTACGAATGCGGTTATCCATCGTTTGATGTGCTGCATGATACCTTACCGAACCTTCGGTCCCTCTTCTGATAATTTTTTAAAATTTCAATAAATTCATCTTTAGAAAAATCCGGCCACAAGGTTTCACTAATATAGATTTCAGAATATGCAGCCTGCCACATCAGAAAATTACTCAACCTATTCTCCCCGCTTGTTCGGATGATCAAGTCAGGGTCAGGCATTGTTTTTGTGTAAAGGTGATTTGAAATTAGATCCTGGGTAATATCATTTGGATCCATTTCTTTTGATTTTATTTTTTTGGCAATCAGTTTAACAGCATTTGTGATCTCTTCTCTTGAACCATAGCTCAATGCAAGATTTAAAACCATTTTATCATTGTTTTTTGTCAAGTCCAGCGTGATGTCAATTTCTTTTTGAACATCTTTGGGAAGTCTGTGTTTTTGACCGATGATGTTGACCCGGATATCGTTCTTTGAAAAAACTTCTCTTTCTGACACAATGAATTTTTTCAAAAGCATCATTAATGCTTTGACTTCTATTTTAGGCCTTGCCCAATTTTCCGTGGAGAATGCGTATAAGGTGAGCATTCCTATCCCCAGTTCTCTTGCAACAGTCACGATGGAACGAACGGTTTGTGTGCCCTTTTCATGCCCTTTTACACGATTCAGTAATCTTTTTTTAGCCCATCTGCCGTTGCCATCCATGATGATGCCCAAATGAAATGGAAGTGTCTGGAGATTAAGGGTCACATTTTGTGATGCGTTAGACTTCAAGAATTTCCTTTTCTTTTTTAGCAAAGATTTCGTCTAACCGCTTAATATTTTCATCAGTGGCTTCCTGAACCTGCTTTTGAGCCTTAAAGCTGTCATCCTCTGAAATATCCCCTTCCTTTTGAAGTTCTTTTAACATTTCGTTTGAATCTCTCCGGATATTTCGAATGGCAACTTTATAATCTTCACAGATTTTAGATACGCTTTTTGCAATCTCTTTTCTTCTCTCTTCTGTTAAAGGCGGTATCGATATTCTGATCAATTTTCCATCATTAGAGGGTGTCAAACCGAGATTTGCTTTTAAGATCGCCTTTTCCACCTGATTAATTACACTGACATCCCAAGGTTTCACCGTAATGAGTCTGCTTTCAGGGATGGATATGGTGGCCATTTGCGACAACGGTGTCTGAGTGCCATAATAATCGACATTAACTCCATCAAGTATTGCCTGGGATGCCCTGCCCGTACGCACTTTTGATAATTCTTTCTCAAAAGCTTTTTCAGATTTACCCATTCTTTCTCTGTTTTCTTGGAGCACTTCATCTATCATAACAATCCGTCCTCAATAATGATCAGCTATTTATTATAAATTCGAGTACCGATTTCCTGACCCAATACAGCTTTATAAATATTATCTGTTTTATGAAGATCAAACACCTGCAAAGGTAAATCATGTTCCATTGCAAGGGATATAGCCGTCATATCCATTACATGAAGCTGTTTTTCAATGACCCCCATATAAGACAATTCATCAAACATAACCGCATCTTCATGAACAACTGGATCTTTATCATACACGCCATCAACCTGGGTGGCTTTAAAAAGAATCTGTGCCCTTGTTTCATGTGCCCGTAACACAGCTGCCGTGTCGGTTGTAAAATAGGGATTCCCCGTACCTGCAGCAAAAATAACCACCCGGCCCTTTTCAAGATGCCGAATGGCTTTTCGGCGTATAAAGGGTTCTGCAATTTTATCCATACGGATTGCAGACTGCACCCGCGTTGGAACATCACACTTTTCCAGTGCATCACAAATAGCCAGAGAATTTATAACAGTAGCCAGCATTCCCATATTATCTGCAGAAGTTCTGTCCATACCAGCTGAACTTCCGGCAATACCCCTGAAAATATTTCCACCGCCTACAACAATAGAAACCTGTACATTAAGACGGTAAACTTTTTCAATCTCAGCCGCAACATAATGAATCATTTCAGGTGTAATACCAAAGCCCTGATTTCCCATCAGGGCTTCTCCACTCAGCTTAATTAAAACCCTTTCAAACTCCGGTGCTTTACTCAAGATTCTATTCTCCTATCTGGAAACGTACAAATCTTTTTATCTGAATATTTTCACCAATGCTGCCAATGGTTTCTTTTACTAACTCGGAAATAGTTTGTTGGGGATCTTTTACATACTGCTGACTCATCAGACAGACCTCTTTGTAAAATTTCTCCACTTTACCTTCAACAATTTTGTCAATAATATTTTCCGGTTTGCCTTCTTCAAGCATTTGTGCCCGAAAAATCTCTTTTTCTTTTTCGATCACGGCTAAATCAATATCTTCAGGGTTAAGCCCCATTGGGTTTGCTGCAGCAATATGCATTGCAATATTTTTTACAAACTGCTGAAAATTTTCTGTTTTAGCAACAAAATCAGATTCGCAGTTAACCTCAAGAAGCACGCCCAGTTTAGAACCTGTATGAATATAAGAAAAAATCAAACCTTCAGAAGTTGAACGGCCGGCTCTTTTAGCAGCTTTTGCCAAACCTTTTTTTCTCAATAGATCAACTGCATTCTCCATATTACCTTCTACTTCAGCAAGGACCCTTTTACAATCCATAATACCTGAGCCTGTAGCTTCACGAAGCTCTTTTACCATTGCTGCGGAAATTTGCACCATTTTTTTTACTCCTTATCTTTCTCAGTCGCTTCTTCTGTAACTTCAACTGGTGTTGTTCTTCTTTTTATTTTTTCAACGACAGGGCCATCCGTACCATCGGAAAGAACCTCAATCGACACTTTTTCATCGGAAAACTCTATCTTTTCTTCTTTACCGCTTTTATCTGATTCAGCCTGTTGTTTTTCTTCATAAAGCGATCTTCCATCTATACAGGCATCTGCCATACGAGAGGCAAACAGACGAATGGATCTAATGGCATCATCATTACCCGGAATCACGAAATCTATATCATCAGGGTCACAATTTGTATCAACAACGGCAATAATTGGAATCCCTAACCTTTTACCTTCTTTCACTGCTATGGATTCATTTTTAGGATCAACGACAAAAATTGCCCCAGGCAATCTTTTCATTTCACTGATACCGCCAATGGCAAACTCCAGCTTGGTTTTTTCCTTGAGCATTTTTGCCTGCTCTTTTTTAGGATAATTTTCAAGAGTTCCGTCATTTTCAATTGAATTCAAAAAGTGAAAACGGGTAATATTATTCTTAATGGTCTGAAAATTTGTCAGCATGCCACCCAGCCATCTGTTCTGAACATAAAATTCTTCAGCACGGTTTGCTTCTTCATAAATAGCTTCCGAAGCCTGCTTTTTTGTTCCAACGAAAAGGATATCCTGACCGTTGGCTGCCACATTTTTAATAAAATCATGAGCTGTTTTGAACAATTTTACGGTCTGTTGAAGGTCAATAATATAAATCCCGTTTCTTGCACCAAAGATATATTTTTTCATCTTTGGGTTCCAGCGTTTGGTCTGATGTCCGAAATGAACACCTGCTTCCAAAAGTTCTCTGATTGTAATGTAAGCCATTTGTTCTCCAAATTAATTAATGGTTGTTTCCACCATTCAGATCATCCTTAAAATTCGACTTTTTATCAAAGCACCTGAATTTTAAGTCCCTGAATGTGAGTTTTTTCTATCCAACAAAAATCCTAATTTATATATCAAAAATCTTTTTTTTAATCAATCGATTTTTTTAATTAGAGCCACTCTGTTATGTCCTGCCAAATCCCTTATAAAATCGATAAATTCATATTCTTTATACTGCCCTGAAATACTTTGCATTATTTCTTTTTGATCAAACCCTATCTCAAGCAAAATTATTCCACCCGGGACAAGATAATTATGAGCGTTTTTCAAAATTGATCTATAACTATCAATTCCGTCTGTTCCCCCATCAAGTGCAAGCATGGGTTCAAATTCTTTTATTTCAGATTCCAGCCCTTGTATATCTGCTGTGGGAATATAGGGTGGATTTGAAACAATCAAATCAAATCTTGAATTTCCCCCCAGCGGGGAAAACCAGGAACCTGCAAAAAAACGTATCCTATCCCTGGCTATTTTTTCAGCATTCCTTTTTGCAATCGCAAGTGCTGCCAAAGAGATATCGCTGGCAAAATACAAATTATTGGGAACCGCCCTTGCCAGAGAAACAATAATCGCGCCGGAACCTGTCCCCAATTCAAGAATCATCATAGGCCGGCAAAGACCTTGATAGGTTTTTAAAATTTTTAACGCTTGTTCGACAAGGGTTTCCGTGTCAGGTCGGGGAATTAAAACATCATGGGACACTTCAAAATCAGATTCAAAAAAGCCTTTTTCCCCTGTGATATAGGCCACTGGCTCATTTTGGATTCTTCTTTTAATTAAGAGTTTAAAACCTGATAATTCATTTTTATGAAGGGGGCGGTCGTATTGAAGATAAAGGTCAAGCCGTTTTATGCCAAGGCAATGGGCAAGCAGTATTTCACCAGTCAACCTGGGACTTTCAATGGAATATTTTTTTAAATAGGAGGTGGTCCAGGAAAGAACCTTAATGATTGTCCAGTCATTCAATTTTTTTTAGGCAATTTCGTTTAATGCCTGAGCCTGATTGTATGAGTTAAGCTCATCAATGATTTCCTGGATATGACCTTCCATGATATTGTCCAGCCGATAAAGTGTTAGGCCAATTCGATGATCCGTCATTCTGCCTTGTGGAAAATTATATGTCCTGATTCTACCGCTTCTATCCCCTGTGCCCACCTGGCCTTTTCTCTCGGCAGCTCTTTTAGCATCCTCTTCTCTTACTTTAGCATCAAGGATACGGGACTTAAGAACACCCATGGCCTTGGCCTTATTTTTATGCTGGGACTTCTCATCCTGACAAGTGGCTGTAACACCTGTTGGAACGTGGGTAATCCTCACCGCAGAATCTGTTGTATTTACTGACTGTCCACCAGGTCCTGAAGACCTGAACACATCAATTTTCAGATCAGCAGGATTAATCTCAATATCAACATCTTCCGCCTCGGGAAGAACGGCTACTGTTACAGCAGACGTATGGACCCGGCCCTGGGTTTCTGTTTCAGGTACCCGTTGAACACGATGTGTGCCGCTTTCATATTTAAAACTGCTGAATGCACCCTTCCCCTTCACAAGCATAACAATCTCTTTAAACCCGCCCGAACTGGAGACATTTTTCTCAATAATCTCCATGGTCCAGTTTTTGGATTCAGTATACCTTGAATACATTCTGAACAGATCTCCAGCAAAGATACCGGCCTCTTCTCCACCCGTTCCCGCACGGATTTCGATGAGAACATTTTTAGCATCCCGAGGGTCTTTGGGTATCAAAATAACATTGAGCTGAGATTTATGGGTTTCTATTTTTGATTCAAGATCCGGTATCTCTTCTTTGGCCATTGCCCGCATTTCAGGATCACTATCTTTTAAAAACTCTTTTGCCTCTATTAATTCCGCCAAAAGCCCTTCATATTCCCTGAACTTTGGAACAATTTTATTGAGCTCACCATGTTCAATCAAATACGCCTGGTATTTTTTTTGATCGCAGATAACGGCCGGATCACTCAAAAGCTGTTCAAGCTTAATAAATCTTTCTTCAATGACTTTTAATTTTGCTATCATAATTTAAAAACTCAAAAGGGGTTCTTGAGTAAAGACCCCTTTTATATTACAAATTATAGAAAGTGTTGAATAGTGTCCGATCGAAACGCGCTTATTTTTTTGTCCAAACACTAAACAAGTTTGGATGCGTCAAACCCAGCATATTTCTTTTTGAAACGATCAATCCTTCCGGCAGAGTCAACCAGCTTTTGTTTTCCAGTAAAAAAAGGATGGCATTTAGAACAAATTTCCACCTTGATATTCTCTTTTGTTGACCCGACTTCAAATGTTGCACCGCAGGCACAGGAAGCTGTTGATTCTGTGTATTTTGGATGTATATCTTTTCTCATTTGTTTAAAAACTCCTTACCAAGCCTTGTTTCAGGCTATCATTTGATTTCTAATATTATGAATTCATCAATTCAAGAAACTCTTTATTATCCTTTGTTCCTTGCATTTTTTCAAGTAAAAACTGCATACTATCCACAGGGTTTAAACTTGACAACAGTTTTCTTAAGATCCACACACGGTTCAAAACCTTTGGATCAAGCAGCAGTTCCTCTTTTCTCGTTCCAGATTTGTTCATGTCAATGGCAGGAAAAATTCTTTTATCAGCAAGTTTTCTATCCAGAACCAATTCCATATTTCCAGTACCCTTAAATTCTTCAAATATAACCTCATCCATTCTGCTTCCGGTATCAACCAAAGCCGTTGCAATAATGGTAAGGCTACCGCCATCTTCGATATTCCGTGCTGCACCGAAAAATCTTTTGGGCCTGTCAAGTGCATTTGAATCCACTCCGCCGGACAAAATCTTACCAGAAGGAGGCATCACAGAGTTATAAGCCCTGGCAAGTCTTGTAATACTGTCCAGCAAAATCACGACATCATGACCCTGCTCTACGATTCTTTTAGCTTTCTCGATGACCATCTCCGCCACTTGAACATGTCTCTCTGATGGTTCATCAAAAGTTGAACTGACCACTTCAGCATCCACTGATCGTGCCATATCAGTCACTTCTTCCGGACGTTCATCAATCAGAACAATCATTGGAATGATATCACTGTGCGCTTTAACCATGCTATTGGCTATATTCTGCAACAGCATAGTTTTGCCTGCTTTTGGTGGAGAGACAATCAAACCGCGCTGACCAAATCCGATGGGTGACATCAAATCTATTACACGCATGGCATAATTGTCTGATTCAGCCTCAAGATTCATTTTACGTTCAGGATATAGGGGTAAGAGATTATCAAAAAGGATTGTTTCAGCAGCAAGTTCTGGATTTTGAAAATTAACAGCCTCAACTTTAAGCAATGCAAAATATCGTTCAGAATCTTTGGGTTGTCGAACCTGACCTGAGATGGTATCTCCGGTTCTCAAATTAAATCTTCTAATTTGTGATGGAGAAACATAAATATCATCAGGACCGGGAAGATAATTATATCCTGGAGCTCTTAAAAATCCAAAGCCGTCCGGGAGAATCTCCAGCGTGCCTTCACCATAAATCTGGCCGCTATCTTCGATGTTTGTCTGGAGCAGTGTAAAAATCAAATCCTGTTTTTTAAGCCCGCCGATCCCTTTAATTTTATATTCCTTAGCAAGCTTGGTCAACTCACTAATCTTCATCTTATTCAACTCTACAAGGTTCATTCATTCTCCCAAATTTTGTTTATTATCTTTTACAGACTACAGTATTTTGTTGCGGCACACCTTTTTGAAGTCTGAAAGCCAAAATGATATGAAAAACAGACGTGATGGTTGAGGTTTATTTTATTACCGTCAAATTAATAAGGCAAAACACTTAGGTTGTCAAGAATTCTTTTTCGATTTTATCAAAGAGTTTATCAACAGATTCAAAGAGTTCGGCCATTGTCCCCTTGTTTATTACAACATGGTCTGCCATTGCCATTTTATCTTCCTGGGACATTTGCAGGTCCAGCATCTTTTGGGCATTTTTATTTGACACTTCATCCCGGTTAGAAATTCTTTTTACAAGATCAATATCCTGCGCCACGACAGCAATCGTGACATCAAATTGTTTCTTCATGCCCAATTCAAAAAGTAAAGGCACTTCAACTGCCACTGCCTTTTTTTCTTTATACACTGCATTTTCTATTTGCAGGACCATCTCCCTTAAAATTTGGGGATGTAAAATATCTTCCACTTTTTTTCGCAGTATGGCATCATCCACAATGACATTTCGCAGTCTTGTTCTGTCCAGGGTCCCATCCTTTTGGACTATAGACCGACCAAACACTTCTACGATCTTTTTAAACCCCGGCATTCCCGGTTCCACAACTTGTCTTGCGATGACGTCACAATCCAGAGTACCCAGGCCGTGTGTCTTAAACCGATGACAGACAAGACTCTTTCCCGAGCCTGCTGATCCTGTAACTGCAATCCTTAAAATTTTCATTATATTTGAAATATTGAGATCTGCGTATGGTTTTATTAAAATTTGCACGTTCGTAACAATATTGACTATATTACGGTTTTATGGTAGTTTTCAAGACAAATTTTAATAATATTTTGAAAGGATTTAGATTGTGGAAAGAACATTATCAATAATTAAACCCGATGGGGTTGCAAAAAACGTGATTGGCGAAGTAATCAAACGTTTTGAAACCGATGGTATTAAGATAGCCGCCATAAAAATGATTCATCTGACAAAAATCCAGGCCCAGGGATTTTATGATGTTCATAAAGAACGCCTGTTTTTTGGCAGCCTGACTGATTTTATGACTTCAGGACCTATTGTTGTCATGGTTCTCGAAGGAGAAGATGTGATTGCAAGAAACAGAAAGCTCATGGGAGCCACTAATTTTGAAGAAGCAGAAGAAGGCACTATCAGAAAAGATTATGCAACAAATATAGAAAAAAATGTTGTCCATGGTTCTGATGCACCTGAAACAGCTGCTTTTGAAATCGGATATTTTTTCAATGATCTTGAAATTCAGAAAAGATAATCCACAATTTTCATAAAACCAAAACCGCAGTCTTAAAATTTACTTTTTTAAGACTGCGGTTTTTCATTATTGTTACTTTACAAATTTTTCAATTTCTTACTACACGATACACCCTGTTTCTCAATCCTTATTGCAACATTAGGGTTTACCAGTGAATATTTGAGAATTCATCTTTCCTGTTTTATAACCATCTATATCAATACTGGTATGCTCAAATCCAATTTTTATAAAAGCTATTGAGATCTTTTGCCGGATTTCTTTGTTAAATATAGTTTCAACCAATTCAGGGGCAACTTCAATCCTGGCTGATTTCCCGTGGCATCTCACACGCACTTGAGCAAATCCCAGATTCTGCAGAAAAACTTCTGCTTTATCAACCATAACAAGAGGTTCATACTTTATTTTAATATTATAGGGAATCCGTGTTGCCAGACAGGATTGTGATGGCTTGTCCCAGGTTTCAAGGTCAAGTTCTTTTGAAAGCCGCCGGATATCTGATTTGGTAAACTCTGCATCTGCCAGAGGAGAAAGGAAACCCAGTTCTTTTGAGGCTTTTAATCCTGGCCGGAAATCTTTTAAATCATCCAGATTTACCGCATGAAGCAAGGTGCTGATTCCCAAGTTTTCAGCAGTCTGTCGTATAAGTGAGAATAATTGTTTTTTACAATAATAGCACCGCTGGGTAGTATTGCGAGCCACATCTTCATTTTCAAGAATGTCCACATTGAGACAGATATGCTCAACCCCGATTGAACTGGCGATTCTCTTTGCAGACTCAATTTCTCTTTTTGGCACAAATTGTGATGATACAGTTATGGCAAGTAATTTTTCAGGATTGACTTTTTTTGCCACAGCCAGAAGAAACGAACTGTCAACACCGCCTGAAAACGCCACTGCAAAAGAAGACAGCTTTGTTAATTGTTTCTCAATATCCTTAAGGTTTTTTAACAATCTATTTTTCCTGAATTAATGTGCATAAATCTCAAATTTAGTTTCAGAGCTGGTAAGGGTATCAATTCGTTCCTGATAGGTCCTTCTTTCTTGACTGACCAGCCATTTTGACCAGTCATCAATATGCTGCCATTTACTGATAATCAGAATCTCTCCAGCAACATCCAGCCTTTTTAAAGTTTCAGCTCCGATATAGCCTTTCTGATTCAAAGCCTTACTCCTCATTCCCCGATACAACTCTTCCAGCAGGGTTTCATTTCCAGGCGCGACCTTTCTTTTGATCAATACTGTAACAGTCATTTTCTCCTCCCCATATATAATATTTATGGAAAAACACGGAATACTTAATGTCTTATATACCATATTTGATTTATTTTTAACAATCTTTGAATCCAGATATTTCTTGACTAAGAAACATGCTTAAGGTATAAAACTCAATCATTATTTTGCTGGGTGATCGTCCAACGGCAGGACTACGGACTCTGACTCCGTCAATTAAGGTTCGAATCCTTATCACCCAGCCACTTAATGATAAGGGTTTTCAGCTTTTCGGTTGAAAGCCTTTTTTGTTTCAAAGTTAATCTTCACCACTTTTCCACCATTTTTTATTTTATGTGGTCAAGGAATGTAAATATTTCCCCGGCAATTGCAGATACGGAATCTATAATGTTTGGCCCTTTACCCCGTATGGTGTGTCTGATAACTTCACGGAATTTTCCCTACAGTCTACAACAAGGTTGGATAAGAATGTGACTGCATCTTGTAGGCTTTGTAAACCCAAATTCAGAATGTCCATAAGAATTTCCCGCCCAAACAGAAAATCATAGGCTTCTGCTGTGCTTAAAAATCAATGTCCCTTTACCATAGGGGCTACTATCAAAAAAAGGCTGAACTAAATTCTAAGCATGCAGGAACAGGTACCAAATGGCCTTAACTTTGGCATTAAAGCCAAGGATAACCCCCTAATAACGAAATAGTCCAATAAAAAGGAGAAGAAGAGACGGCCGGGCAAAAAAAACATTAATCCGATTGTCTGAACATAACCGTTAGGGTGAATCTCCAATTATGTAGCGTCTTTTTTGTTGCCAATTTTACCCCACCTGATCCCGCAGACCCCGCCCCAATATTTTATGATAAACCTTAATGCTTATGCGTTTTGGCAATACAGCCAATTAATTGTGCAAAACTGGAACGATTATTGCATTATCATTTAAAATATATAAAAACGCCAAGCATGTTGTGAAATAGGGACGGAAAGCCATCATAGGCCATTAAAGCGCTACATAAAAAAGGAGATGAAGAAATGTTTCAGAAAATGACTAATATAGTTACCAAACTGGTATCGATTTTGTCTTTTCTCCCAGTGTTTTTATTGTTGTTCTTTTTTTGGTACTTCATATTCCTCTATCTTTAACGAAACAGTATCGGCTAAGTTGTATTTCCGTAGTGGCACAGCAGTTAATGATTACGCAATAAGAAAAAAATACGACTATTTTGACAGCACTGGTGATAACACCGGCACATCCATGCACCCGTATATTTAAATTCAAAGAAGGATAAGGAGGCGGAACATGAAAGACAATACGAGCAAAAACATCGGCCTGGAACTACTGATACAACAGTACAAGAAAAAATTCGAGACCGAAGAAAATCTCAATTACTATGAATACCAGGATTTTGTACAAGCGGAAAAGAAATATCTCGATTATGTGATTGATAGTTCCTTTGATACTTGCGCGAACGCTTAATCCTATTCTTGTAATTGATGATGAAACTTCTATCTTGAAAGTATTGGCAAGAATCTTATCAAAAGAAATGCCTATACTGTTGAGTCGGCTACGAATGGTGAAGAGGGCGCCAGATGTATAAAAGTTACTAAAGATTTTACCCCTCTGATTCTGTTTTATCACAGGTATTTTAATTTCAAATTTGAAAATCCTGGGAATTTTATAAGCAATATTTTTACGTATAGAAATTCTCAAATCTCTGAAGAAAAAGTAGTCTTTTATTGCCGGTTACTTGGATTGATTTTTGTTCCATTATATAAAATTTTTCATAATCGTGTGAATTTTTTGTAACATTATTACAATTTTTTCATAGGAAAAAATTACCTCAATTTGCCGTAAATACTACCACATATGACGTTTGAGGAGCCATCAACCAGGCGCTTTTCTTGCACCTTATGTATAAATAAATTCCGCAGCCAAATTCTGCGTAATGAAAGGGGAAAGTATCAACTGAATTTTTCAAATGACCCGAGTCAAATAAAGGGAATATATCATGGTGGGTAGAAAAAGAACGCCTGAAAGGCGAAAAAGCAAGCGATATAAAGCTGCTGAAGGCGCATACGCAGCTATAAGCCCCAGCTCTCACAAGATAGGGCAGATCATTGATATCAGCATGGGCGGACTTGCTTTCAAATATATTGATACAAAAAATCAAACCCAGTCAGAAGAATCAATTTTTTTAA
>Ga0257125_1002658_pt1 | contig 14174 bp, 22 predicted proteins | sample SI106_200metaG_FD_190183 | JGI IMG/M metagenome (GOLD analysis project Ga0257125, IMG submission 190183) | Marine microbial communities from Saanich Inlet, British Columbia, Canada - SI106_200 | ecosystem: Environmental > Aquatic > Marine > Inlet | place: Canada: British Columbia | collected...
CAGAAAGCTCTGGTGTCAAGGGCGATCACTTGGTTGGTAAATATTATGTAAAATTTGGTCAGCTCCTCAAAGAGGAAGAAGAAAAATACAAAAAAGAGCATAAGCTTGATTTTGATGCTCTAGATAATCTAGCTCGCCGTAAAGCCGAAGATAATTTTTTGTCTCAATCCAGTTGGATGCAAAAAGCTCGCGACATGCTCCAAAAATGGGAAGCCAATGACGCCGAAGTACGTAAGCTCTGGAAAATGATGAATGATTGGGTTTATGATGGCTACAAACAAACTTATGCGGATCTAGGAGTAAACTTTGATCACGTTGATTATGAAAGTGATACCTATCTACTAGGCAAAGATTTGGTTGAGCTTGGACTAAACAAAAAAGTATTTTTCAAAAAAAATGACGGTTCTGTTTGGATTGACCTCACAAAAGATGGCCTGGATGAAAAAATAGTCCTCAGGAGTGACGGCACTTCTGTCTATATGACTCAAGATATTGGTACAGCTGAAAAAAGATACAAAAAATTTAAATTTGATAAAGCAGTTTATGTAGTTGCCAACGAACAAGAATACCATTTTAAAGTATTATTTTTGATTTTGAAAAAACTGGGCTTTGAATGGGCAGATGACTTGCATCACCTATCATATGGCATGGTCAGCCTACCAGATGGCAAAATAAAATCACGCGAAGGTAAAACTGCTGATGCTGATAGCATCATAGAAGAAATGACCACCAAGGCAAGTGAAATAATGTCTCAAGCTCAAAAGCAGGTCAAGAAAACAAAAAAAGAAAAACAAGACATTTCAAAAATAGTAGGTTTGGGTGCTTTGAAATTTTTTATGCTTGGTACCAACCCACAAAAAAATATCACTTACAAAGCAGAAGAATCAATTTCTTTTGATGGCTACACTGGTACTTTTATCCAATACACTCATGCTCGTATTTCTACGATGCTAAACAAAGGAAAAAAAATAAAGCCTGTCAAAAAACTAGACACACCTCAATTTGAATTGGAAGAAAAAAGATTGTTGAAAAGTCTAGCCACCTTACCAGATATAATAATCAACTCTGCCATGACATACAATCCGGCAGATTTGTGTCATCGCTTGTTTGAAATCGCAAGGTTGTACAACAACTTTTACCAACAACACTCCGTCCTAAATGCAGATGACGACAATACAAAACAGATCCGAATGAATATTTCTCTGGCTACCAAAAATACCATCAGAAAAGGACTAGAACTTTTGGGTATAGAATCTCCTGAAATTATGTAAATTTTTTCTACGCAGCGAGGCATTTGCCTCGCTATTTTTTTTGAAACAAAAAACAACCCTGTTGGGATGTAATTTTTAAAGATGGTGCGCCCAGAGGGATTCGAACCCCCGACCATCAGCTTAAAAGGCTGTTGCTCTACCAGGCTGAGCTATAGGCGCAAAATGTAAAATACGGGAATTATTATATACAATAATTTGCAATATGTCAACACAAATAAGTCCCTAATTGACAAAAAAGCTTTAAAATAGTAGAGTAAAGCGTTAACTTTTGTACTTTTCAAAACTAAACAAGGAGGTGTGAAATGCCTGGCAAAATCGTACATCGGGCTTCACTGGCCTGGGAAAAATGGAGTCCATCCAAAATCAACACCGCTACATCCTGTCCTCTACGCTGCTATTATGAATATATGTTGCGTATGCGAGGTGAACGTTTCCCTTTGACCGTGTTTGGCTCTGCCTTGCACTATATGTTTGAAAAATTCTTCAAGGCTCACAAAAAAACCGGCAACTTCCCCTATCAGGAAGTCCGTAAATTCCAAAATGTCTGGAAAGGCTTTTGGTGGCGAGCAGTTGCAGGAAATCATGGTTTTTCCAACATGGGATCTGATCCCGAAGAAGTGCCCTGGAGAGACAGCGAACAAGTCGGACAACTCTTTGGATCAGGCTGGAATATTTTGGGTAAATTCTATGACCGCTATCAACCTTTTCGTATGGCTGGGAATATTCATATTCCCGAAAGAAGATTTACTTTTGATTTTTGTGGTTTGACCCTCAATGGAGTAATTGATCGCATCGATCTTTTTGATAACCATGCAGTCATCCTCGATTACAAAAGTAGAGTCTTCCCCAAACACGAACAAATGACCGGCACTCAACTGACTGCCTACCAACTAGCCTATCAACAATACCTACGCAATCATATCGGCCAAGGCCGACCTTTGCAGAGTATGCAAGTCTATGGCTACTGGAAAGATGCTGTCCAAGATCTCCCTCTCAGGGATGATTATCAAATTGGTATGCTATTTTACTATATGTTGGAAGCTAGCGAATATTATCGTAGTATCCTCACCGGACGTCCTGTCCGCAGAGAAATCATCGAACGCTTTCGATTTTTCCCTGAAGAGGATATTGAAACTGGTAATATCTCGCCTCGGCTACCTCGTGGTAATCACTGCACCTACTGTGAAAACGTTGAGACCTGTCTAGCCTGGGAAAAGGGAGAACATGACACTCCTCGTAAGTTGTTTGCTGATAAGCACAAAGAAAAATGGGATGCCAAAACTCCCACTCAAATTTCTCTGCCTTTTCAGTTCAGCCCCGTTGTCCGCATCGGTGCAAACAATTTTTACAGATTAAAAAATCTGCCCTTTATAGAGCAGACCTCCTTGTTCTAAATCAAACCCCTTCAATTTTTTGGAGGGGTTTTTATCTTTTCCAAAAATTATCAAAAAATGTATCTACACTTGATATGATCAATGCCTTGCTTACCAAACCACTGCCAGCCAATTTCATTCTCTTTTCTAGATGGATATAATCCTGACCATGACTAAAACCCAAAACTCTATGAGCAAAATTATTTCCTTCTATAGCTCCTGTATATTTATCACCCACCTTTATTTCTACTTCTCCCAAATTGCTCTCCAACATTATACTAAAAATATTTTGATCAAGATTTATAGCTTCGCCCTCTATCTCTACACCTGGACCAACCTCACTAAATACATTGTCTATACCAGCTGACAATCTAGCTCGACTATCTTCTCTCAAATAATTCATCCTACTTTTTAAAACCTCTATTTCATCTTCTATATATTGTTTTTGGGTTATAAAATTTCTGCCCTCTCGAGCAAGGCCCCGATCTTTTTTTAGACCTCCTAAGTTGTCCGAATATTTAGCCACCTTATCTTTGATGCTAGCTAATTCTTCTTCTATTAAATTTTTACAAATTGGATCTTTCATATTTATATTCTTGCAAAACCATCAAACCAAGTTTCATCAAAACTTGTTGCAAATGCTTTATTATTATATTTTTCATTTTCGCCTTTATACAACAAAATAGGATCACTATCCTCCTCTCCTTTTTGCTTTGTAAAACCAACTACAATAAACTCATCTCCTGGAAAAATCTGAAAAAAACCAAAAGCCCCTACAACTTTAAATCTATCTCCTGTATTTAATTTCTCAAATAATTCCTGTCCAAGGCCATCTCTACCCATAGATCTGTTTATCATCAAAGTATTTGGATCAGGAGTCAGCTTAATACCTCTCCCCTCTATATGTTCATATTTTTGCCTCATCAACTTTAGCTTATCAGAATTAAAAAGTAATGAACCAAAGGCAAGCCTAAATCTCATAAGCTCCTGATGAAAATTACTAATACTTATATGCGCATCTTCAATAGCTGTAATATCTCTATCTTTTTGACCACTTTCAAAATAATCATCAAAATCTTTTTTGTATGAAAGTACATGATCAAATTTTACTTTTAATTTGTCACAAATTTTTTTATCCATATATTTTATAATAATCCAAAATCTCTCTCTGGCCCAACTTTATAAGAAGATAGGCCATCTTCATCGATAGTATAATGTATTTTTGTTATCCTACCCCTGGCTTCTACAATCAACTCTTTAGTATGCACTCTAAAGCCAACTATTTTTATTCTCATTTTAGCCGGCTCATATTCTTTATTGTTATACTTCATTCTCAGGCCCTTGGCTGCTCTCATCTCATCACCAATCCTAAAAACATAACCATCAATCTCCACGCTCTCAGCAAAAGAAGCATAAACCTCGGTGTTCTTTATAGTCATATATCTTTGTCCAGAAGTAGACCTCAGGGTAGCCTGCCAACTTTCTAATATTCCATCTCCATCATAGTCCATCCTGCGATACAATCTACTCCTGATTTGTTCAAAACCATCTACAAATTTTCCTATTTGTTCTGATTTATCAAAAGCATCATCAAAATCAACTAGCCAAGACTTAGCCTTGTTTAGCTCCCCTCTCCATTCTTTACAAAGTTCTGCTTTTGTCATATTTTATATCTTCTTATAATCATCAGCTATGGTGTAGAGATACTGAATAGCATAAAGTTTTTCTTTTTTATCAAGGTACTGAACTATAACTTTATTTGTGCTCAATTCAAAGCCTACTATTTTGATTTTAACTGAGCCAGTTGGCCCTGGACCAGTTTCTATTGTATCTACAAAAACATCTCCTATTCTATATATCCTACCTGCATGAGCCAATCGTTTATTGATACTTGCCTCAAATGTTTGCCGAAGGTCACTATCACAGAAAAATTTTTTACCACTTGAAACATACTGCCCATCTTCCTCATGATCATCTAGGCAAGAAGCTAATCTATTCCCAAGCTCTTGTTTCAACTCCAATAGCGTTGTCAAAGCTCTACTGTCTTTGCAATTCTCCAGATATTTAATAAAATAGTCTCTATCATATTTTATTTTTTCTAGGTTTCGCAACCATTTTTTACAAAATTCTATTTTTGTCATATTTTTTCCATAGCATAAAGTGCTGTATCAAGGTGCATAGCAAAAAAAGTACCTTCTTTTTCGGGATGCTCCATTATAGGCATGCCACTAAACAATTCAAATGCCAAAATTTTATATCGTTTTTTAGCTTCTTTTTCTTTTCTTTCTTCTGACTCATCTTTAAATTTTGAATCCAAATATTCCTGATTTGCCTTCAAGACATCACCCAATAGAAAAACACCTTCTCTAAAAGACGATCTCTTAGCACAACTTGCTCTCAGCTCTTCTTTAGAATCTTCGGCACTAGGAAATTTTACACCACTTGGCGTCCTGCTAATACCTAGCACCAACTCATCTTGACACTCTTTTATTCTTTTAGCAAAACTTTCATTTCCATGCCTAAACAGTTTAGTAAAATCCTTATTGTCTAAACACCTTTGACGGTCTTCCTCAAAAATACGACTATCACGATTTAAATTACCTAAATAATCTCTCAATTTGTCACAAATTTTTTTATCCATATATTTATATTTTTTTATAAACATCTCCAAAGAGATTATCACTCACAAAAATTACTCTACCATTTTTAAGTTTTAGCAAAGCTTGTCGACGACTTTTTATATATTTATCCTCAACAAAACCTACTAGCTCAAAAACATCGGTACCCAAAACTTCGTCTCTCAGCAAGCCACCTCTTTTGACAAGTTCAAATTTATCACCAACCCGTATCACTTCTCCGCTTGCCAACTTTTTTCTCCTACGAATACTAGCAGCCACCTCATGCCCTTTGTCTACCAACTTAAATTTTTGTGATATAGAACCATTTTCAAATGTATCATACATTGATTTCAGTTTTCTTATGTTCATTTCTACGGTTGCCCAAAATTTATGAATATTTCTAAAATCTCCTGTTTCTCTAGTTGTATTCATTTGCAAATCAAAATTATCCAAATGATTTTTAATTTGGCTAAGTCTCAATAACATTTCTTGGCAAGATATTGTATTCATATTATTTCAATTTAAATGCGCTATAAAAATGCTGTGGAGTATAAGCTACGATTCTGCCATCAAAGCTGACTACTGGGCGCTTACCTTGAAAACCGACGAGTTCTACTTTTTTGGTAGTTTTTACAAAAGGCCGATCTTTTCCTATCCTTTCTATTTCTTTTTTTACCATAAGCAATATATCCCCCATGCGAAACTTTCTACCATTGATGACCATGATTCTAATGCCAGAAGTCCTAACCGTATTATACTCTTGAAAATGATCATTAAAACGTCTACCATCGTGTACTTCGGCAAAAATATCCTGATAATGTTCATGCATATGATTTTTATCTCTATTCATATCTTTGAGCCGATGACTTGTATCTTTTAGACCTGCCTTGTTCATAGAAAAATCAAGCTGACCATGTTTATCATGAAATTTTTTCAAGAGACCTCCTATTTTTTCACAAGCTTCTTGTTTTGTCATATTAATCTTCTACTTTTTCAAAATTTTTGATAAATTCAATTTCAGTAGCAGTATAATATTGCTTATAGCTTCTACCATTTTCCACGTTCCCTATAATACTATTGGGATCAGTCTGAAAACCAACCACCAAAAGTATCAAGCCTGCTCTATTATCTTTTATTTTATCACCTATTGAAATTTTTGTGCCTTCTATCATTATAGATCTTTCAAAATTTGGCCTATACTCCAATTTGGTCAATGCATCTACAAAAACCTCATCACTAGAACTATCTCTCAAAAAATGTCGCCAATTTTCTTCCATGGCCAACACAGAAAGATCCAAATCCTGTTTCAAATCATAAAGATCATTTTCTGTGTTTTCTTTTTTTGTTTTCTTAGCAAGTTGATCAACAAATAAAGCTGAAGTTTTTTTTAGGTCATCCACACCCTGTCTAAATTTTTCACAAGCCTCTTGTTTTGTCATATTTCTAATTTTTTAAAATCGTGATTTCTAATTTCTGATTCCATTATTGTATAATGAGTATCATTTGATTTTCCACTGATAATTTCGGTTACTACATTCCGACTACCCACTCCGAATCCCAAAACCCGCAACTTAAAATCCCGTCCATCACTAGCTACCAAAATATCACCAATCTTTATCTCAATACCTTCTTCGCCAATTAGCTCTGATTTTACATAATTTATTTTATAATCTCTTCCTTGGCCTACATAAACTTTTCTTATCCAATCTTCTTGTGCATGCCTGACTCTTTCTTTTAGTTTATTCATCTTAAAAATCAATGTTTTCGCTTGAGTCGCAATACCCTCTTCATCAAGAATACCGATTTCTACTATCTTGTTTAGGGCTGATGAATAAATCCCTGCGGTATGTATTAAATCATCCAAAGATTTTTTAAATTTTTTACACATTATTGCCTTTGTCATATTTTCTATTCCTTCCAATAAGAATAACCAGTTCCCTTTTTCCCAAATCTATCCTCAGCAATAATCAAGTATATACTCTTGGACGGTCCCTTGGCTTCAATGATTAGATTGTTGTGATTAATGGTAAAGCCCACTACCCTAATATCTGCATCGGCCATCTCAATATAATCATCGCCATCTTTTTCCCGAGCATTGGCTCCTAATTTATCCCCTATTATGACTGTCCTGCCTTTAAATTCTGTTTCTGTGACAAGACTAGGTCGCAATACCCTTCCATGATTATTTTTCCAAGTCTCACCACTTGGAGTGTTTATTTTGTAGCGATGCAAATCTTTTTTTAATTGCTTTAATATAAAAATCTGAGGCCGCCAATCATTTTTCGGAGCAAAGACAAGCACAGCATCCTTGAAACGCTTTATCCTATCTCGCCAAATTTTGCAATCTCCCTTATCCATATCACTCTTTGATTACTCTAAATACTATTTCCTCATTAAAAGTATCTGTAAACTCAAAACTACTTGTAAATATCTCTGGCCCAAAGTCTACGACCTTGTCTCCGTCAATCTGTATTACTATCCGACCACCCCGATCACTAAAACCAACAATCTTGATGTCCTTTGGTATTTTACCTATATGTTTTAATACAAAATCTTTGTTTTTTGGAACCACGCCTATTCTATCGCCAACTTTATACAAATGACCACCACCCAGTTCAACTTCTTTGGCATTGACGACTGAAATTTTCTTACCATCAATATGATCAAATTCTGCACGAATCTTACCAAACAAAAGATCTCCAATGCTATCTTCTGCCCATTTCTTTTTATCGCCAATACGAGCTTTTCTTTCCCAGATTTGATCTTCGTCATCAATGGGACTTTGTAAGGCTGATATTTCTATACCAAGACTAGCTATCTCTGATTTTATATCAGCAATAACTATTCCAAACTCTTTACAATCTGTTATGTAGCTTACTCCAAACATATTATGGTCTGGTTATTTTATCTTCTAAGTCTGGCTCATTGGAATCAAATGTTTGAAATCTACCGTTTCTTGTTTTTAGTATGACCATTTGACGACCCTCGTCGTTCGTTGAAAATCCAACAACTACATATTTATTTTTACCCCTTACTCCCTCTCTAAAAATATCACCTATTTTTATCACATTATCCGGGGTATCTGGATGAAATATTTGTTTCAAAAAATTTGCCCTAATATCCACTTTCTCCTCTTTCCCATCACCCTCTATCATAAAAACATCCCCCGCATTTTCAAGCCAGGCCTCTTGGACTCTATCTCTCAAAGCAGCTGTATTACTCCTAATCATTGACCGAGCATTCTTTAATGAAAATATATCTCTATTTTCCTCAAAACCAGGTAATAAAACAGTATAGTTTTCAAAATGCTTAACAACGTTATCTTGCAAAAAATCTCTCAAATATTCACATTTTTCTTTTTTCCAGTCTGCCATTTTATATTCTCATTATTTTATATTTTTTTGTAAACGTCGGATCAGTTCTGCGCATTACAAAACATTTTCCATCACTTTTGGCAACGACTATATCCTGATCAATGTAGCTCGCTCCTGTGATAAAGCCCACTACCTTACCGCGAGGTCTTTTGACCACAGAAGCAAAAGTCCTCACCATATTGAGCTCCGCTACACCTGGATCAAACTCTACTGTATCGCCAACTTTAATGATTCCTTCGGGACCATGCTCGTGTTCTGTTTTTTTCAAAAAATTCATACCTGTCGGTACGCCAACATCAAAAGTTACAAATGTACCGTCATTAGAATAAATTGTTTTTTTAAAATTACCCTTTAGTATCTCCAAATTTGTTCCCAAAATATGCCTGACGCTTCGTAATTCTCTACTGTCATAACCTGGTTTTAAATTAGGAAACTCACTATCAAATCTTTCCATATAATCTTTTAGGTATCCGATACTTGGAATAAACTCTTTACATTTTTCTCTTTGAAATTTATTGTCTGTTATATTCATATTATTTTACTAGGTGCATTTCATCCTCCAATAATTGGATGTCTTTATTTACTATTTCGCCATCCTTGGTTTTTATAACTATTCCTCTATTATTAAAACCCAATACTTCCCATTCACCTTGCTGATGATAGCCAAACGTTTCTGCATCGTCACCTTTATCAAACTTTACTTTATCACCTATTTTTACAGAACCTCTTAGCCATGATTTACTCTTAATATAATTTAGAGATACTCCTATATTTTCTGAGACCATAACTACATCTCGAACTCCCCATTTAAGAAAAGTTGACCAAGATTCGCGCACAACCTTTAACCTTGTACCTGCATTTTCAAGAGCGCCTTTCAAATTTTCAAAATTATCATGACTATCTATTGTGAAACTTCCAATACTTCTGTCAAAAATTGCCAAACTATCACGAGCAATCTGAAAATTCTCTTTTTGCTCTCTACAAAAATCTGGCTTCCTGCCTTTTTTGGCTAGCAACTTTTCTGTTTCTTCTATTCGTTGTCCTTTTAGTGAGTCAAAGGTCATAAAATTATTTTGATTTGATAAGATCAGCGATGTCTTTTAATACAAACACCCTAAGCCTTTTCTTGCTACCAACTTCTTCATTTTCATTGACCAAAACTATCTCTGGTTCATATTTTGATCCAGAAAAACCAATTATCCTTAATTCTCCTTGCTCAATCCAGGCTTCATCATTTAATAAAAATCGATCTTTGCTTGGGCTATACTCTATTTCATCACCAACTCGAAAAACCTTGGCTCCTATTTCTAATTTTTTAATATATACTATCCTCATCCTCATCATAGAATCATCGGGATTAGGCACTTGCACTCCGGTGTTATCTCGCCAAATAAAATCTTCAAATGTTTCTTCCGTTCTTTTGATATCAAATATGATAGTGGACATCAGACGATTTATAGAAGAACTTCTAGCACCCCCGCTTTTATAAATATCAAGATCAGTATTAAACTCCGCCATCCTAGCTTGGTTTTTTTTGACGCGAGCCAAGAGTGACTTACAAATTAAATCTTTATCTTTTGTCATATTATTTCTTTAGTTCAAAATAATTGGCAAACTCACCTGAATTCATAGAATCCACCCAGTCTTTGCTACCACGCACAACTATTTTATTGTTAGACATAGCATCAAAACCAATAATTTCTATGTCTTTGTCGCCATACCCATGGTGCTGTGAATATCTGATAAACTTTAACTTATCACCAACCTGATAATCAACTCCTTCGATATTCATCTTTTCACAATAATTCAAAAATATTTTACTACTGCCATTTTCTACGGTTTCTCTGACTGTATCAAATATGAATTTATGAAATTTTTTGCGAAGCTCCTGAGTATCCATAGCTAGAGCTTTGGCAGAATTCCTTAACGGCCAAATAGTCCTACCTTTTTTAAGCTCTGCAATCAGTTCGGTCAATCTATCATTTTCAGGTTTAAGTTCTGCCAAATACAAAATCATCTCTTTACAGAATTCTTTTTTCTTATCTTTTTCTGGCCATGTTCTACCCATATTTATACTTTGCTAAAATTTTTATCCAAATGCTCCCAATCATAGAGTATATATTGCCCATCAAAATCAAGTATTGCTTGATTCTCACCAAAGCCAACTATCTCTATATGCTGAGCCTGAGCTACTTCTTTGTTTATAAAATGCTCAGTGTCCAAAATACGTAAAGTATCTCCGACTAGATAATCTCCTAGTCTTTGGATTTCTTGAGATTTTATCTTGTCTCCGTTTTTGAGTTTAAACTCACGGGAAATATTTTTATGCTCGTACTGACTAGCCAAAGTTTCTGGATCAAATGATTTAAAACTAACACCCTCAACACTTACTATCACCTGGTAGTCAGCGCTAAAACCGGCTACTTGCAAAACCTCGCTATTTTCAAAACGATTTTTTAGCTTGTCGCCCAAATTAAAAAAGCCCAAAATCTGCCGATTTGTGGCCTCTACTTCCCTCCCGTCCAACAATTTATAGGTCTTTTCCATAATTTGAAAAATAGTAAAATAATGTAAATATTATGCCATATTTACCTCTATATTATAGTATATTATCTAACATAACACAAAATATCTAAAAATGGGTATAAACTGTATATATCTGGCTTGAAAAAAGAACTAAAATAAGATAAGCTAATCCTACAGAAAAGAAACTTATGACAAAAATACCCCCGCAAAATTTAGAAGCTGAAGAAAGTCTATTGGGCGCTCTGATGCTTGATAAAGATGCTGTAATCAAAATTGGAGATACCCTTAAACCAGCTGATTTCTACAAAGAAAAAAATGGTATGGTTTTTCAGGCTATCTTAGATTTGTTTGCAAAGCATGATCCGATTGATATTTTGTCTGTTGGTAATCGCTTGAGTGAAAAAAAACAACTTGATATCATCGGCGGCAAGGCCCATCTGGCCGATCTGACGGCAGCTGTGCCAAATTCTTCTCATGTTGCATCTTATGCTCAGATTATCCGCAAAAAGTCTACCTTGAGAAAGCTAGAACAAGCGGCTGCTCAGATTAGCGAATATAGTTTTTCTGAAGATCAAGATGTAGAAAAATTATTGGATAAAGCAGAACAAAAGCTTTTTTCAATTTCTCAAGAATCTGTAAAAAAGAATTTTATCCCAATCAAATCTATATTGGGCGATACTTTTAATCGTATTGATGAATTACACAAAATGGGTGGTCAGGGTACTCGCGGTATTCCAACTGGCTACACCGATATGGACAAATTGCTATCTGGCCTACAAAATTCTGATTTGGTCATCTTGGCTGCTCGTCCTTCACTCGGTAAAACTACTCTAGCTCTAGACCTAGTCCGTAATATTGCCGTCAAATCCAAAGTACCAGTTGGTGTTTTTTCACTAGAGATGTCAAAAGAGCAACTTGTAGATAGACTGTTGGCTTCTGAGGCTCAAGTTGATCTCTGGCGTATGCGTACTGGTAGACTATCTGATAGTGAAGAAGATGATGATTTTCCACGTATCGGACGAGCTATGGGTGTCCTATCAGAGGCTCCAATATACATAGATGACTCTCCAAATGCCAACATCATGGAAATCCGTACCAAAGCCCGTCGTCTAAAAATGGAACACAATCTTGGGTTTCTGGTAGTTGATTATCTACAATTGATGGATAGTGGTGGACGCCAAGAAAATCGTGTCCAAGAGATATCTGAAATATCAAGATCCCTCAAACAAATTGCTCGTGAACTTGATATACCTGTATTGGCCTTATCTCAGCTATCTAGGGCTGTAGAAAGTCGTAGTCCAGCCATTCCAAAGCTAGCTGACTTGCGTGAATCTGGATCTATTGAGCAGGATGCTGATATCGTGATGTTTATCTATCGTAAAGCCAAAGATAAAAGCAGGGAGTGTCCAGAAGAAGAAAAAGGCCTAGTCGAAATCCACGTCGACAAGCACAGAAACGGCCCTACCGGTATAATCAATATGTTTTTTGATGAACAAAAGGTCACTTTCAAAAATCTAGACATGGGTCACGGCACGGGTATGCCAATACCTCCTCCTACACAAAGTACAGATGAAGCACCAATGCCCGTTGGAGTTGGGCAACAGCCAATCTCTACCGAGGAAATGCCGACCCCACCACCAGAAGATGGCTGGCAAAATAAACCATAATTTTAATAATCAATCTAACAAAACAAAAATGTTTAACAAATTAAAACAATTCAACGATCTAAGAAAAACAGCCAATACTCTAAAAAGTGCCATGGCCGAAGAAACAATTGAAGTAGAAAATAAAGCTGTAAAAATTATCATGGATGGGAATCAAGATATCAAAACACTAGATATAAAAAGCGACTTTTTATCAAGTGATAAAAAGAAAGATTTAGAAAAATATATAATAGAAGGTATCAAAGATGCCACCAAAAAAGTACAGCGCAAGATGGCTATGAAGATGCAACAAATGGGTGGCTTTGACAACTTCCCTGGAATGTAAAAAAATGAAACATCTATCTCCTTTTATACAAAAACTTATAGATGAATTTGATAAACTACCTGGTATAGGACCAAAAACTTCCGCCAGGTTAGTTTTTAATTTGCTACATCGCAAAGAAGACATCAGGAGTTTTTCTGATGCTCTCAATAATGCTTATCAAAATGTTCACTTTTGTCCCGAATGCTACAACCTGACTGATGACGGATTATGTACTATATGCAACAATCCCCAACGAAACAAAAAGATGATCTGTATAGTATCAAGCAACCAAGATGTAGAGGCTGTAGAAAAAACAAATGAATTTGAAGGAGTCTATCATCTACTAAATGGCTTGCTAAGCCCACTAGAAGGAATCACTCCTGATAAGTTAAAAATAAAAGAGCTAGAAACTCGTATCAAAGACAATGGTGTCAAAGAAATAATCCTAGCCCTTGATCAAAGTATGGAGGGTGAAGCTACCACTATATATCTTTCCAAGTTACTAGGACAATATGACGTCAAACTTAGTCAATTGGCGAGAGGCATACCAATGGGTGCAAATATAGAATATACTGACGAAGTGACCCTGGGCTCTGCGCTCAAAAATAGAAAACAATTGTAATTTTTAGCAAGCAAAAAACAGCCTAGGTGGCTGTTTTTTTATTTAGGCTAAAATATTATCAATTTTTACTTCAGACAATTGTTGACGGTGACCATAGTTTACCGTGTAACGTGTTTTGTTTTTATATTTCAAAACATCAATTTTTTTATCTTTAAAGGTTTTGATCAATGTACCTTCAACTTTTACCTTGTCTAAATATGGTTTACCAATTGTTACTTTGTCTTTATCAATCAAAAGTAATACCTTATCAAAAACAACTTTCTTGCCTTCGGCTACTGGTAATTTTTCAATCTTCAAGACATCGCCCTTGGCAACTTGATATTGTTTTCCACCTGTTTTAATAACTGCTTTCATATCTTTTCTTATTTTTAAAAACAATAAGATGATAACAAAATATTGATAAAATGTCAACTATTATGTAA